>Ga0315914_1003301_pt1 | contig 24551 bp, 13 predicted proteins | sample MpolenodulesMG_FD_203920 | JGI IMG/M metagenome (GOLD analysis project Ga0315914, IMG submission 203920) | Medicago polymorpha root nodule microbial communities from Los Angeles, California, United States - elongated nodules | ecosystem: Host-associated > Plants > Roots > Nodule | place: USA... | reverse complement strand
TACACAAAAATAAGTATTCGAGTTAAATATTAAATAAATCTAATACATTATAAAAACTTCACAAAAATATTTAAATAACATCCTAAATAAATGTAGTCGAATCCCTCAAAAAAAAATGTAGTCGAACTTAGGAAAAAAATAATCTAACATGATGATGAAAATTATAAAATAAATTCATAAATAAATGGAGATAAATATTAAAATATTACCATAAGAAGGGTCGTACAACCGACCATCGTTCTGTTATTCAGAATAACAGAATCATCCAGATAATCGTACAGGTAAGTTAAGGTCATCTCTCCCCATGACCACTTTCTAATCGCCTGCAAGTCCGCCATACAACCAAGAAATATCAGGTCGATGTGTATGTTCGTTTTGTTAGTGAACAACGCACTACCAACGAGATATAGAAGAAAACTCCTCACACACCACTGCCTCCTCCTGCATCTCCTCCCTCGTCTATGGATCCTCCAGCCGTCTAGCCTCTGTCAGGTGGGCTTCATAAAGCTGCTTCAGTGTGGGATAACTGATATCACCAGGAGACCTAATCCTTGTCTCAACACGAGCATCAGCTTTTGACATGCCCAACAACCTAATCATCAAATCAAGCTCACGGTCTCGATCTATTGCCGCGTCATGGTCCAACATATGGCCCTGAATAGGAATGTGGAGGAGATTATACACACCGTTTAAAGTAATCGTCATCTCCCCTACAGGTAGATGAAAACTATTGGTCTCAGTGTGCAACCTCTCGCATAGAGCACGTATCATAGCATGAGTCACACTAGAATACCCCGTGTATATCAAATGATGTAGGCCAAACGCCTCCACAGGATCCCAAAACCACCTCAATCTATTCTCCGGTATATCAAGCTCTCTCACCTTTTTCCCTGCATTTATACACTTATACTCCCCATCATGCCACATCTGAAAATCAAATGAATTAAGACATTGTCACTACAAATTTTAAAGAGTTAAAAAAATTTAAACACTTACGCTACATTCTATTAAAAATTTAAACACTTACGCTACATTCTTTAAAAAATTTAAACACTTATGCTACTAATTTTAATCACTTTAAAGCATTTAAAGAATTTTAAAGAATTTAAACACTTACATTATGATGGTTCACCCAAAGAGGGTTCGCCACGTGCCTCACGTAGTCAGTCAACAATGTCGTGGTCTCAGGACCTCCGGGAAAGGGAGGTCCTCCAACAGGGTATGGCGGTATCAACGGAACACGACGACCTCGTCGCTGCCGAGTCTGAGGCTCAGGCTCACCCTCAGGAACTACATTATCTGCCTCAAGATAATCCGCCATAACATCCTCTGCCACCTCATTATCATCTTCCCCCTCCTCATCCTCTGCCTCGTCCTGCGGTTGATAAAACATTCTCTCCTCCTCCATCCAATCATATCCAGCAAAACCCTCCTCATACACAACATAATCATGCGCTGGTGTTCAACCATCTGGGAGGAGTAATAATATGCGACTGCGAGCTCTCTACACCTGGCCTCGCGTCCCTACGCCTCCGAGTGTTTGGTACATACGAGTTTTGATCCACCCTCTCTCTCCGAGCGCTAGCGGTACTCGCCTCTTTACCTTTGCGCATCCTCGCCTCTCTAATAAGTCGATGCTGCTCATCCTCATCCCTAGCCATATTTGTACAAAACAAATTAAAAATAACATAAATACGTGGATAATGTATTTAGACATTTCCTAAAAACTATATACTTTTAAGGCATTGAACATAGCATAAAAATCCAAGAAAGTAACATGTAACCAATCACAAATTAAACTTAGGCATTCATACAAACCCACACTTAGAATCATTCAACAACTTAGGCATTTATGTAACATACCACGTTATGTCATCTTCAAACTTGCCAAAAAATGTAAAAATCCAAGCTTATGGTAATTATAACATACTATATACATTATAAAATTTAACATATTTGAAAAAAAAAATCACAAAAAAAGAAAGATTATCTCACTTAGACATTTTATCAAACACCTTAAGTGCATTTCAAAATACTAGCATAATTAGTGTTAATTCAACATCAAATTGAACTACATAGTACCTAAACCTACTCTAAACAACAATGTTAGCATAAAGAATCCTAAACAACATCAAATTCTATCATAATTTGCAATTTTCTAACCTAACCTAAACACTAACATTTTGCTCAAATTATGAAAATACAACCCTACACAACCTACATTGCCTGTAAATAGGAAGAAAGGTACTTACTTGTGATTTACTTGAAACAAATTGGATGATTTTCGTGCAAATGAAGGTTTGGGTGAATTTGGTATGTTTTTTAACTTTGTTGCATGTGTTTCTGTTAACCAGAAACCGGAAGTTTTCTGCGTTCTTATGATACAGACTGCGATGACAGTTAACTACCGCTGGGGCCAGCGGCAGTTAACTGCTGCCGGTTTTTCCAATGTTAGTTAACTACCGCTGGAGGCTTTAACGTAATTTTCTTGTGTCAATATGACGTTTTTGAAGTCAGAAAAATAATTTTCAAAATTATATTCCAACTCATTAGTGTTTATGTCAAAAAATCTAGTGCAACAAGTTGTAGGTGGACATCAGCTGTAAAAGTATTCATCATTGAATCTTGTCTGTCATAATACTTTAATAATAAATCAATGGCTATTATTCAAGTGGTGCAAGTTGAGACAATGTGTTTGGTGGTGCAAACTATACTTTGCTTATATGGTATAAGATAAGATACTAGTGTTAAAATTGATTTTGATCGACTTTTCCTAAAAAATAAAATTGATTTTGACCGACTTGAAATGTAAAATAATCTTTTGGGTGAATAGGTCTTTACCCCCGTAATATAGGTCATTTTCGGTTTTCCCCCTGTAATTTTTTTTTTTGATTTACCCCCTGTAAAAAAAATTGTTTTGATTTGATTTACCCTCCTAATAGGCTAAACAAAAACGAAAATTTCTTGAAAAATAAAATAAAATTGGTTTTTGTTTGGCCTATTAGAGAGGTAAATCAAAACAATTTTTTTTTTACAGGGGGTAAATAAAAAAAAATTACAGGGGGGAAAACTGGAAATGACCTATATTACAGGGGGGTAAAGACCTATTAACCCTTATCTTTTTTTCAAAATGATTATCTTTACACGCTAGTCTTTCAATCTAAATAACACCATTAGGGATGATAATACTCTTCGAATATAAAAATAATGTTAACATGTATACATTAACACTAGAACTTTTACCTGTGCTATCGCCCGAGTCATAAACAATTCAACATAATCAATATTTTAGGACATACAACAGTTGTTCACACATTTTGGAATATCTCTTTATACACTACATTTGAAGTGGTGTTGAAACAATATCTTTTGTCATCCATTCTATCGCACATGTCTATTAGAGTTGAAGCGCTATTGTTTTTTAACAATTAATCTTTCTCGTTATATTTTTTTTGTTCTATTTATAAGAGGTCAACAATTACTTTTTTGTAAATTTATGAATCTTGTTATTAATACATTTAAAACTCAAATTGGCATAATCCAAAAGATCACATAAATTGTTTATATAGTAAAGTCATGACATCAAAATTAAACCAAGACTACATGCATATAAAACTCAAATATATGTAGGATCTGATTTCACTCCAAGAACGGGAATTGTCATATATTAAATGGATGGCTTGCAAAAGAGTTCCATCACCACCAAGGTACCCCTATGCCTATTTTTTTTTAAAAACCACTTAGTTCCTCTATACATGCAAATAGATTAAGGATCTTAACAATCATGCTCAGATGTCTTTCAAAACTCATCCATTCAGGATTACATTAGAATAACATAGGCTTTCATGTCATTGGATACAACAAACATTTTAGTAGCCGCCATTCAGTGTTTGAACAATGGTGTTGTGCCATGGGTCTGAAAGGCTGAATGATAAATCCCAAGAATGCCAACATTGCCAATATACCATTAGCAATTTCCTTCTCTTTAGCCTCCAAAGTTGGTGCAAAGTTCAAAGGGTTAAAAATTCCACCGGGCTAACCAACCTCACCCTTTGGCAAGCTGTATTGCTTGAAGATAAGATCTTCCCTTTCTATTTTCCAAGTGTTAAGTCCTGCAATTTTCAAGCAGAATTAAAACAATCACTATGCTACATATACCAAGACTATTTCAAAATATTTATCTTATTGGGTTCAGTCTTTTCTATCAAGCATTTTGCTAATACGATCATGCAAAGTAATATAGCCTTGCATATACTAAATTTGATCATTAGAATTCATCAGATGAAAAAGATAAGCATTACGGTAGCAGTGCACACCTCTTTCACTTAAGTGACATTGATATAGCATTAGGCTTAATATGACCACATATAGGTTTCATTTATAAACTTTGACAGCAAAGCATGGTCATATATAACGAAAATGGTTTCAGCTACACAAAGTGACATACATGTGTAGAATTATATATTTTTAGAGTATTCCTTCTTTGTACTATATAATACTATTGCAGCACTTTGGTTGATTTGACTTGGTCAAAATTAATATAGCAGTACTTTAATTCTTCAAAATTAATATAGCAGCACTTAGTTGATTACGCACTATATAATATAATAAACATGCAGTTACAGGTTTGTAAAAATAAAAATAAAAAATAAACATGCAGCCACATGTATAAGTTCACTCATAGTATTTCATTTAGATCATAAAAAGTCACCTTTTATAGCCTTTGTTGTTTTCTTGCTTCCAAGGAATGAACACCCTTAGTTAGTATAGCAAGAATGTTGTTCATGATGCTTGGTTGTTCACCATTTGATGAATCACTCAAGTTTGGATGGATGTCATTTAAAGTCTTCCAAAAATCAAAATATTACTTCGGAAAAATCATTAATAGAACTGACATACCATCTTTATTTTCTGCTGGAGCAAAATCTGTTTGGAGAGCAAAGGAAGCAATAGTAAGATGACATTTACAAATGAACTAAAAATAGATGCAAACACCAGTATGTTGACTAATTGCTGCTTCAGAGTGCCCTATTACTTTTTAAATGCAGAACTACATGAGTTAGTTGGCAATTATCTAGCAAATTCAATTAGCAGAAATCTTATAGTGCATAGGAGCAAACATGATATTTTGGAATCCTCAAACAAAAATTGCAGATTTAACCATAAAGAAAAAGGAAATAATCGATCATAGAATCTAATAAAGTAATATAACATAACAACAAACACAGGGGCAACAAGTTAGACATCTTCGACAACAAAGATATCTTCCTGTCAAACAACATTTGATTCTAAAACCATTGCTTCATCCTATTGTAGTGGTTTTAATTTTTTTAACATAGAACACCAAACTCTAAGATTCAAAAAGCAAGTGAACTCAATGTTCTCATAACATCTTTATATAGATTTTCAAGCTCACTTTGTAACACTAAACTCAAATTATTTGCCATGATTAGAACAAAAACCAAAACAACCACCATAAGTAACAAAAAAAAAGGGAAATAAATACAAAGTTAAACATCATGAACAAACACGCAAAAAAGACATACTCACATGTTAGAAACTATATAAAACAAAAACTCACAACCCCATTAAGTTCTTCAACTATTTTGAACTAAAGCTAAAAAAAATTTAAAACAAAAATTAACAAATGATGAATCGAGCAAATTGATTGGTTCAAAACTCCAGTACCTTGAAAACTCCAGTACCTTGAAAACCCAATTGCTATATTTTGATTCTTCACCAAATAGTAGCATTTCTTGCCAAAGAAAAACTCAGATTTAGAATGCAATTTGATAGAAACATTGAGTAAGAAAAATTATGACCTAATAGAATTGGAATTCAAAATTCAATTGAGTTAAAAACAAAATGTTTCAAAAAATATAAGGTGGTAGTAGAGAATTTTAAATGAGAGGAAACCTAGTGAGAGAGGGAGTACGTACAACTGATAAACCATGTTCCATTCCATGTTTCTGCTACAATCTTGTTCCATTTCATCCATACTTCTTACCTCAACGGTCGAAATTGAATCGTCGCCAAAACATAGAAGATGAAAGTGAGGGGTGGAACTGAGATGAAGCTGAATCGTCAACTATGACCCTGTTCTTGTCAGAGACCCAGATCTGATTGTGTTGTGAACCTAATTGCAAATTTATTACCAATAATGAAGTGAATTGAAGAAACAACTGAGAGGTGGAGAGTGATTAAACTCAAAACAAAATTCAATTCATAGAAAGGGAAAAGCGATTTCCTTGAGAGCATTGTTGATGAAGGGAGAGAGCAACGACGGGAGCTTCCAATCGAGATTGCAAATTTCCATGGCTTCTTTCTCTTTATTCAAAGTGGCATGTTTCTGGTGGAAAAATTGTGCGGTTCTTTTTGCTTGTCTGGCTGATACGATGCCGTAGACGGTGGCGGGGAAGTCGACAACAACGAAGGTGATGTCGGAATCGAGAGCATTGGTGAAGGGGAGTGGGAGGAGAAAAGACAACGGTGAAAGTGGAAAAGACATGGGAGAGATTGAAATTTTCTCCATGTATGGTTATGGTTCATTGGCAGAGAGAGAGCCAATGAGAGAGAGAATGGCAAAAGGTTGAACATGAATCTAGGAGATGAAAAGGGAACAGAGAGAGAGCCAATTGAGAGAGAGAATGGCAAAAGGTTGATCATGCGACCTTTCTCAAATGAAATTGAATAAAGAAAAAGATGATTAAAACGATTGAAGCAAAAAGAAAAAGGGAAATCTGAAACCAATTGGTTTGGCCGTGGTGAGGACAGCAAGGTCGTGGAGAGAGAGCACTTACCACAAGTAGCGATTGTTGTTATGAGTGTTGTAATGATATGATGCCATAGACGGTGGCGGTCGAGTCGACGACAGCGAGGGTTGAGAGGAGAAATACGACGGTGAAAGTTGGAGTGCCAAATGCTGAAGACAGGTGATGGTGGTGATACGGCGGAGCTCCGCGGTGGTTCTGGAGGCAGGAGAGGACAGTGGCGATGGAAGAATGGACTGGAAGTGAAGATAGTGAGGGTGGGAGGTGGAGAACGGTGAGGGCCAGAAGTAGAAGGTGGACGATGGCTGAAAGTTTTCAAATTGCTGGGATATGTGAGAAGAAAATGGAATGAAATTGTTGGGGTTATAGGTAAAGGAGGATAGATGTGGTAGATAGCCATGGTTATTGATTTGTGAGATCCTTCAATTTTTTTTTGATTTGTGAGATATGGAATATGTTTTCCAATGTATAAGCGTTTTCCAATGCAGGAGGGATACGAGGGAATTTGAAATTCAAATGTCAAATAGTTGGAGCCAAAAAATTAGGTTCAGGGTTTGGCAATTAGGATAAGTATGTTTGGTAGGATTAGATATAAAAGATGTATGTTATTTAAATAATAAATTTAAGCTTAAGTTGGTAGGACAATGCATTGTTATATGCAGGAGCCAGGGTTTGAACCCCGAACACCCAATTTATTCACCTTATAAGGTGAATTCTAGCCACTAAGCTACCTGACCAAAAAAATATAAAAAATCACATAGTAAACTTATAGAGAAAAGTGGACTTGTACTTTCAATTTCGATTTACAGGGACATTCAATAAAAATTAAGTATTTGACCGTTATGTTTAAAATAGAAAGTAAAACTATTTTGCTTCGTCTTTACATCTTCATTAAACTAAAAAATATAAGTACTACTCTATAGTATATGTTTTTTTTGTTGTTGTGATGGTCGAAGTTTGATACCCCATTACAAAACATAACATATATTCTAGAGTATATGTTATTCATTGTAATGGGGTATCACTTAAAATATCTAAGCTTCAAATTTCAGAATCGGTAGAATGCACAATCACACGATCTGAGAAACAAAATCTCAAAATCAACTTAGAATTAATTCATTATGGCATCATAAGTTATGTTTTTCTCCAGCTTCTATTAGAAATGTTTTTCCCTGAAAGCTAAGAAAACAATTTTTTCCTTTTCAGCATAAAAACTATCCGTTGAAAAAGTGATTAAAAATTAAGAACTTGAGAAAACTTAAAGACTAAAGTTTTTTTTTTTATTGGAAAACATTGTTAACATGTTGTGGAGTGAAAATCCTTGAGTCTCTTGATCAATAGATTTGAAAATAAGTAAAAATTAAGTTGTTTTTTTGAGAGCTTGTTAAAGTTAATTTTTTGTAACTCACTGTGTATCTATATACTTATTGATAGTGACGTGGATAGATATTCCTCATCTAGATGTAGACCGTTGTTGGGATTAATTGAGTGCATAATTGTTGGTGTGTTTATTTATCCACTCTCTTTATCTTTTGTTCTTATTTTATTTGTAGATTTCTCTTTGCACTTAATTGCCCTATATAAAATTGTTATCAATATAAGCTTAACTCAGTTGGTAGAAATATTACATATTATATGCAGGAGCCGAGATTCAAACCCCGCACACTCCACCTCTTAATTGTGTAGGCTACTTCACCCAAAAAAACAAAAAAAAAATTCACCTGTGAAATCAATCTAGCATTCTTATCATTTGTGAGCTTCACTTCACTTCACATTCCACCTTGCCGCCACCACACTCCACAGTGCACAGAGCTACTGATTTGAAAATGACAACAACAATATCAAACCTAACAAACACACTCCCACTCCATATCCGAAAATTCAAATTCCCATCCTCTCCCTCTCACCGTTTCCCTATCTCCACACTCTCATGTTCCCTCCCAGAACCACAACAAGAACCAACCACCACAACTTCAATTCCCAAAACCCCAAACCCTAACACCTCCAATTCCTATTTCCCTAAACGCGGCCAAACCCTCGAACTCCTTTGCGAATCCCTCGCTTTCAAAGGCAAAGGTTTATGCAAAGTCACTGATACCGGTTTTGTAGTCATGTGCGACCGTGCTCTTCCCGGTGAACGTTTCATTGGGAGGATTACTCGGAAGAAGGGGAATTATGCTGAAGCGACTAAGGTTGAGACTTTAACTCCTCCTTTTCATGTTGTTGATGCGCCTTGTGTTTATGTTCCGCATTGTGGTGGTTGTAAGACGCAGAATTTGGCTTATCAGGCTCAGATTAAAGCTAAAGAGGAACAGGTGAGTGAATGAATGAATGAATTATGACGTGTTTTCATTCGTTTATTTGAGCTTATGACATGTCTATGGCCCTGTTTAGATATACAACTTATTGCATAAACGGTTATTGTGTATAAGCTATTTATATTACAAAGGTTTAAATAAAGTCAATTGTTTTCGTATTAGCTATAAGTTGTTTTTATAAGCTATCTTGGAGAGCTTATGAAAATAAGCCGAAAACAGCTTATAAACATGTCGTAAGCTGTACACGTAAGTTCTCCCAAGCAATTATGCTAGTCAATAAACTCAAATAAGCCAATTCAAATAGACCATATACGCTGTTGTTTTTAGCTTATGAGACCGTTTGGATGGGTTTATTTGACTTGTGAGGTTGTTATAAGAGAGTTTATAAAATTGCTTATTTGAGCTTATCTACTAGCATAAGCACATGTGCGACTGTTTGGAAGAACTTAAGAAAACACTTTATGATGTGTTCATCAGTTCCTTAAATTGTCCAAGATAGCTTATGAAAACACTTTATTTTATTTTTTGTTATAGAAATAGAATAGCTTATACAAATTAAGTTGTTTATCCAACTAGAGCCTATTTCTAAAAGTTCTCTGTGATAGTTTATGATAACACTTTATAGTTTATATTGAAACAATTTGACTTTATTTTATCTTTTTTGTTAGAAATAAATTATACGTAAACATGTATATGATACATGCTTAATTAGGCTGTTTATACAAACAGGTCCGTGACTTAGTCATACATGTTGGAAGGTTTTCTCAGAAAGAATTGGAATTGCATGGTATTATGAAACCTATTGTTCCTTGTGATATCCAGTTTCATTATAGAAACAAGGTTAGTTAGTTTGTTTTTGTCATTTTCAAATGCTGTATATCTGATGCAGATGCATTTTTTGGTTAATGATTAAGTTGTGTTGTGCTTTGTTTTCTTTCTTGTTTAGATGGAATTCTCATTTGGTCCTTATAAATGGTTGCCTAAAGAGTCGCTGCACGAAAGAAATGTTGATGCTGGGAGTGAAAATTATGCACTTGGACTGCATGTTCCTGGTTTTTTTGATAAAATTATAAATGTTGAAAAGTGCTTACTACAAACTGATCCTGCTAATAAGGTATGCAATGTTGTTGTTTTTCTGTGATTCAGCTGTTGCATGTTTCTGTGACAGTAACCTACACTTGTTTGATTTCATATTCACAACTGGGAGGTTTATTGCATTCTCCTTATGTTTTGTCTTGAACATCTGAACAGGTTCTTGCAGCTATACAAGAATGTTGGAGGGATCCACAACTTGGTTTCTCACCCTACAATGTTCATTCACACAAAGGATTTCTTAAGCATTTGATGCTGAGAAGTGGAAGGTATTTAAGTTATATTTTTTGTTCCTTGTCTTACTTGTTTTGGGTACACATGGACATTATAGTTCTTGCATCTATATTCCTGGACCATAGAATTTGGGTCAAGCCTAAATAAACTTACCAAACCACCTTATAAGGTGGGAAATGCCGATCACTTATAAGCAGTATTTAGACTATATCAATATCCAATGTGCGACACTCAACACACACCTCAGACGCCCAGGCAGGAATAGCCAGCTTGAGTGTGACCAAGGTGACTCAATTACGGGTGACCCAACATATATATGATAGACTCTTTATCTTAGAATTAGAATTTGTGTTGAGCCTAATGCCTAACTCAACCGCACAAAGCTGGCTTATATGGTGATGGATGCCCACCACTTACTATCACTATTCAAACCATATCACTATGCAATGTGGTGTTCCGTACACCGGATAGGGCTCAAACATTGATTTTAAATTGGTATGGAGTTTATTTTAACTTTGGCAAAGGTGTGGGATGATATGTCATTTAGAAATATAACTATATAAACAGTAAAGTCATTGAATCATAAGATAAATACAATTTCCACAATGTTCAATTCCAAGTTCCAACGAAACTTCATAAAATATGTAATGTGAGTAATAATACCTGAAAAAGCATTAAATTCAAAGGCGTGACATAACAATATTTCATTTGAAGGTACCTTGTTTTCTATCAGTATTAATATTTAATTTTTGGTCTAGGGATGTAATGACTGGTCTGCCTGAAGTAATGGTCAACTTTGTGACCTCTTCCTACAAGCCCGATTTGCTGAAGGTCCTAGTAGATAAAGTTTCTGCATTTCCCGAAGTGGTTGGTACTTAAGTTTTTCAAATTTTCACTATGATTATACATCCTGCTTTAGCTTCTCCACATTTGCTTCTTCCTTTTCGAAACCCCTTAAACCTGTTATGCTTTGAACTAAGTTCTGTTTCTGTTGAAGGTATTAAACATTTAAGTGCTTCCTTGCATTCATCAACTTAAGCATATATAAGAGTTGATCTTAACACAGTAGTGGAGTTTCATTGATCAAGTGTCAGGAGTTTTGAGCCTTTTACACCTATTCTTTATGATCAAATTTAATTTCTATACAAGGTTAAATGGGCTTGTGCGTTCTCCATGCTCCAAGTCAAAAAGGCTATAGCCCATAGGGATGTCTAAATGACATGAAGCTATGTGGTGCTTCCTCTTAACATCTTAAGCTTTTAGGATAGTTGGTCCTTAACAATATCTGTCTATTTGATTGACCCGTAGATTTCAAAGTATATCCTGGGAATGGATCCTGTAACATCCCGAATCTGTTAGTTTGATTGACCCGCAGATTTCAAATTTTAAGGTATACCAAGGGGATGGATTCTGTAACATCCCACTTCTAAATAGGGAGGGGATGGAACTGAGGTAACTGATGCTGAGCGAAATATTGTTTAGTTTGTCTAGAAGACGCTTGGCACTGAACTATGATTACTAAACCTTATTATGTAAGAGATCTCATCAATGTAACTATTAACATTTTAGTTTTATGGATGGGTGAACTTCAGGATTTCTATGATAACATATTTTAAAAATTTGATGGAATTTTATTGAGTAAAATTTTCATTTTTAAAGTGTATTTCCCTCATACGTTGTCACTTTATTCAATATTTAACCCCAACTGTCTCTTTTTGTGTGCGTGGATATTTGACCTTTTTAACTTGTTTCCAAACTTTATGTAATTATTGTACTTAATACCAGTAAATTCCTTCTCTGCATGAATGATAGGTAAGCATCATGAATAATGTAAATACTTCTGTTGGTAACACATCTGTTGGGGAGGAGGAATACACTTTGCATGGGAAATCTAGCATTACAGAGACCTTAAGAGGGCTTACATTCCAAATATCAGCAAACTCTTTCTTTCAAACAAATACTCATCAGGTTTACAATATGCCAATTTTTTTTGGCTCTCTCTTTAGATCCTGTCCCATATTTTATTTCTTAAATTGAATAATGACCATCAGAAAAGAAATGTAAGCAAGATTTTCCCTATTAGGCAGAAGTTTTGTATAAACTCATCGAAGAATGTGCTGGCATCAGAGGAGATGGCTCAGAAGTTGTCCTTGACCTGTTTTGTGGAACAGGCACCATAGGTCTGACACTTGCCAAAAGGTATGCTTTTATCTTCATTTGGTTTTAGTATATTAGGACAAAATGTCAAACAATTAAAGTAATGTCTTCTCCTCCAATTTTGGACAGTGTAAAGCATGTTTATGGCTATGAAGTAGTTCCTCAAGCCATCGCAGATGCCCGACTTAATGCCAAGATAAATGGCATACAAAATGCAACATTTGTCGAGGGGGATCTCAATAAAATTGATGCGAATTTCGGAAAGAGTTTTCCTAAACCTGACATTGTTATTTCAGGTCCGTTGCTCTACATTTCCATGTTCCTACTTATTTTATTGCTATATTATTTTTTTCAATTAGTTTGACTTGTGAAATTTATTTGATTTTACTGTAGTTTTGTTCAGAAGCATATATGGATCTATCCTAATTGTTGAAATTGTCACTGTTGTTCACTTATCTCCCCCCACCCCTACCCCCACTCAACCCATTTATTTGAATGTTCATTGAAGCAAGCAAATATATATTCAGCAAATATCTATTCTGCATTTGTATACGTTTGAGCGGTACTTGCTTCGTCATTTATTTCTTTAATGGAGGAAGATTTTCTGGTTTATGCGAGTTTTAATAAGTAATTGCTTCAAGTCATCAACAGATAATTTCCATGTAATGATAACCATATTTACTCTACTTCAATTATCAACATGCTGATCATATATATTCTTCACACTTACTGAAGATCACAGTTAAACATGTTTGTTGTCATTTGGTGCGACCAATACAGATCCCAACCGCCCAGGAATGCACATGAAGTTGATCAAGTTCCTGTTAAATCTTAGGGCACCTCGCATAGTGTATGTGTCATGCAATCCTGCTACATGTGCACGTGACCTTGATTATCTCTGTCATGGTGTGGTATGTGTCATTTTAGTGTGTTTTAGCTTTATGTTTTTGAGATTCAACTATTTGAGTTGTTGAAGGTTTCGTGCAGGCAGAGCTGAATATAGAAGGATGTTACAAGCTAATAAGCCTACAGCCAGTTGACATGTTCCCACATACCCCTCATATTGAGTGTGTTTGCCTTCTGGAGCTTTGTTGATCTGTGATCATTTAAACCTTTACATTTCAAGGTTGGGCACCATCTCATTTCTTTTGCTACATCTGGGACTACTTTGCAGTTTGGACCTTGATGTCTGATGAATTTTGGGTGACTTTCAGGTTTAGATTATATTTGGGAAAAGAACAATCAATTATCATAGCATTTCTACTTGAATTCTTGTCTAATCTGTATTTACAGTTTTTTTGTTGTTGATGAAAATGAATGTGAAGTGCAATAATCAATGGATAACTGCACTCTGGATTATTCTTTTCAACAGGGTTAACTATGACTTGCATTTCATGCCTATAAGAAATTTCAATAAAAATTATATACCCTCTTGCCCTGTGTTTCTATTCAGCATCCACCATGATTATACAGTTCTTTAGACTTTGATAAAGGGCTTCATGCAGCTAATATATTAATTAAATGATAATGACAACAGGCCACCTTTTAAAAATTACATAATGTTCAATCAATATGATACATTAGTGTCTATTACTACTACTGATAGATGTTTCTCCACAGTTGTATTGTTTGTCTGCTTATTTACCCACTTTTCTTTTCTTTTCTTTATTTCTCTGTTTCTGCCATGTCTTTCAGGAGATAACAAGCTTGGTACTAGATATAGGTCAAAATTGGGTCTTCAAGTTGATAAATGGGAAAGCACATGCTTTCACGCTGCAAGGTTTGACTAATTTTTTGCCCACCCAAAACTATTGCATCAGTGTACAAAATCATTTTGAATGGTAGTAGCATTGGCAAAGCATGCATGGATGACTCCATTGTTGCCAATTTTCTAAAGTTTCTACTATAATCTATTTATGCAGAGCTCCCTAGGGTTTGGATTAGTTCTTAACTTCCAAATGCGGATTACTATTCACTTCATGTGACTTGTCCATCATGAAGTAGATCATATCCTACACTTGTCAGATTCTTGCTTAATTGAAGAAGGTTGAGGTGCAAGTGCATGAAACTTCAGATGTTTGGCCATATGAGTGAACATTATTCATTGTGAATATATTCAGTATGAAATATCAAATTCTGTTCTTTGTGCCTCTTTTTTTAAATGTTTTCAAGATTAAGTGCTGCTGTCATGCAGGGGTTAGAAAATAAACAATATTGACTGGGGTAAGCTTTCAATCCATTTTGATTGTTGTATTGATGTGTTATTCAGAGCCAATTTTCACTGAGAATGAGATCAAAGGGGTACTAGCTCAAACCGGAAGCAGACATGAATCTTACTGACATAATAATATCCCATAACTTGTATACTAAACAAGACATGTATGCTAAAAGCTGCATCTATATTTGGGCCAGACTATTGGCACCCCCACTTATTGTATCTACCCCATTTTAAAAATTTCTCCAAAATGTCTCTGAAACTTTATATCTGGACGGCATCAACACCAAAGGTGGGATGCCCTTTTCTTTTTTCTGTTTAAATAATTGTACATATAATAGTTAATTTTCAAACTCAGCTCTTGACATTCACAATCAATATCTTTATTTGTATTTATATGACCATTCATCCCAGTTTGGATCTAGCTGGTTGATGTTGATTGTTGAAGCTATGAATGAGATTGGGAAATAAAATGATCATTCAACACCGACATTGAAGGAAATGACATGGTTGGTACGTACATTAGTACATTGTAATGTAATGAACAAACATCAATAAAATTTTCAACTATAGAAGCAGGAGGAAACAAAAGAAAATGACATAGATGATCGGGAGGGTCTGGTTTGTTTGCACGTGGAAGTCAGCATCATAATCAACCCCATAGTAGGGTCTTATATATTTGGTTGTTGAATGAATGTGACAAATAATGTACATGTACATGCATGCATGCATAGTGAGAAAAATACTTGCTGGTCACTACCATGAAAAAGAGATCGAATTATCTAGAGGAAAACTTTTTTCATGACCACGACAAGTCATGTATGGATGGATATTTTCTTTTCTTATCTGATATTTGGTCGACATATTGGTTTCATATATGGAAAAAGCTGGCAAATGGGGCTCAATGTTTATTTCACATTACTGTGAGAACTCTTTGAATGAAGGGTTTGAGAATAATTAAGAGTACTTTAGAGATGTTATGGGTTTGCATGAATACTATAGACTGGAACAAAGTCTATTTACCTAATGGTCCATTACATAAGCTACGTGAGTAATGCATTCATTGTTTTTCTCGTCTTTGCTGTCTTTATCCTTTTCTTACCGTCTTTTGTCTTGTCTGCAAAGGTTGTAGCATTTCATGTAACAAACCTTGTTTACATTCACAAGTCACAACTCTCGCAAAAAATGATCAAAGTCAATATTGTAGAATGAAGATTGACATTTGTTACGAAGAAAAGAAACAAAACTTGTGCCATTAGACATAAGAACTTCAAAAACATAATGAACATAAGAACTTTGTCTAAATATCATGTTCCTTTTTTTTTTTTGGTGACTAAATCTAAAATAATGATCCCAAACTATAACTAACCAACTTATCTAAATTTTATCCAATTATTTAAAATTTGTCGATGAAAATTACTATGAGATAAAAAGTAAATAGAATGTCATAAATAGAATGTTCATGTGATCATAGTTGTAAGAAACATTCATTGTAGCATGCTGAGGTCGAAATTCAAATCATAATTGACAACTTATTTATCTTAAAAAGATGTTTTTTTGTCATTAAACCACTTGAAAAAAAAAGAAATAGAACAAAACATCCACATCAAATAAAGTTGAGTAGATCGAAAATGTGAAAAAATGAGAAAGGATGGATGGATGAGATGGACCCGGACCCAGTTAAGAATACACATCCAATGGTTTTTACTTTTTTGATTCGATATATAGGGCAGGGCATACACCTATCTCATCAATAGTTCAACCAATGAGAAGTTGCCATGTCTACATAAGAACGTTAAGTTCACGTGTGCCTTGTTATAATTGAAGGTCGTCGCTCGTGGGGCTCTTATACGTCTATTTTTTGGTCCACTATAAATTTAATTTTTTATTTTTAAACGAAGTAAACTTTTATGCGACACAATTGTGTTAGACACAAACAAATTGTTTTTTGCCAATTAGACACAAACAAATCGTTATTTCAATTGAACATGAAATTGTTTTTTTTCGATTGATAAGGCATATGTTTACAACTATTACTTCTATTTTTGAATGTCATATGCACACAAATATAAAAGGGAAGTGATACATAGACCACCTTAGGTAGTATGTATCATTTGTACACTTACACACAATTGTGACATGTTTCTACGTGGTCTCCACACATAAAAAAATTTACATTTTTTCGTCTCTCACACACTTTCACATGAAGGTGGTACATTGTGTGTATGGAGAAAATGATGTCCGTAAAATATTCAAATCTAAACATTTTTCTAAAGAAGTTATTAAAGGTACCTACTTCATACATTTGGATACGGTGTTGTCATTCAGATAACTTTATTCCATAAAGGATTGTACATGTACTTGATGTTAAAAGGAAGAAAAGAAAAGCCAACAAATTTGACCAAAACATTATTTAGAGGGGATGAGAATATATTGGGTGACATATACATTTGAGTGCGGGCTTCTAGTTAATAATGTTATGTTATGGGTGTTAAAAGAGCTTGGTAGAATTCAATTCAATACTACTCCTCAACAAAATTTCCAAGTTGAATGAAGTCTAGAACATGGTCAAATTTTTATCATAAAAAAAAACATGGTCAAATTTTTATTGTTTATATGCCACAAACGGATTCAGAGTATGTGATAAGAGAAAATATATTATAGGCAACTTGCTTTCTTTATGCACAAATCTTACAAGTTTGATGGTCCAAATTCTCCATTTATGTTGTTAATACCCACAAGAAATAATCATATTCATCAATCTGTTTGAAGAAGTCTCCCCCAATAACAATTGACACATGACAAAATTTCTCCCATATATTTATCGTAATTTTTCTTTCTCATGTACATACATGTAATCTTGCATGAAGTATTTATTAGTGAAAACATATTTGTGATTCTGACCATTTCAATCATGTGCATTAGATGAAATTGAAGACTTATCATGAAAGGATAAAGTATGTGTACCACCCAACTCAATTCTGGAACACTACTTATCCTAAAATATGTATGCCACTCATATTCTAATGTAACCTTACTTTTCTCTTTACTCCTCTCTAGCACTTCTTCGACTGGAAAAGTAAAATCGTTTGATTATATATAATTTCATTTTAGTTTTTTAAAAAAAAATCTCAAATGCTACTTCTTCTCATCCAATTGAAAAAAATTGATATTTATATAAAAAGTTAAATTATATTTCTTTAACATAAATAAGGACATTATATTATTGTCTTGTTATGTGTAATTTGACTTCAAAAGACACAAAAATAAGTAAGGTAGTACTCATTTAGCATCACATTTGCAAAAAGAAACTACCTCAATGAATGGCACTTTTAAATCAATATTTTCCTTTTTATATTTTTAGTAATGGTAAATTCAAAACACTTGATAATTTTAATTTGCTAAATTTTTTATAAGTTTATTTATTTATATATTTATAGTTTTTTTTTGTCAAGTAGTTTAGTGATCAAAATTTCACACATTAAGGTGAATAAGTGGGGAATCACGAGTTCGAACCTCAGTCCATGTATATTGCAATGTCCTTATCAACTAAACTATGTTCACGGAGACTATTTATAGTTTCTCTTTAATATGTGTGATATAATCAAATATGACCTATACTCTTTCGATCCCGTATTAAGTGATCTCGTTTGACATGTACACTATTTAGATGTCATACTTTGACAATATTTTTTTACTAATATATAAAGACAAATGATCACATATAAGATGTTGAACTTATCTCGATGAATGTTTTTAAAATATTAATTTTTTTTTTTTTTTATAATTTTGGCTACTAGATAGCTAGAGACAATAAACGCTAAAATTGTGCATTGACATGTGTTAAACAATCAATTGTGTCATTTAACATTAGAATAAAGGAGTAGTTGACACAGTCCACAGAGGGAGGATAACAGAAGATAAAATTGTGGTTCCCTAACCTTAATACAACTGATAAAGCATTTATAAAAAGCAGAGCAAAGATGCAGAGACACTCTTATAAATACTAAAAAAATATTCACAAACTTGAGTCATCATCCATTCCACTCCATTAAGCTTTGAATTTGGAGCAGTTTAAGATGTAAAAAGTTTAGTCCTACATCAATAATACTATACTTCATATATAATTAATCAGTAGATTCCTCCAAGAATTTACCATAAAAGACTTAAACAAGTATTTCATTAGAAAGTGAAACCATCACTAGGCTATGATTAAAACTATGATTAACAAAAAAATCTTTGTAAAGAGAGTAATGATGCTGTTGATTAAAAGATGCTCATACTTTCACTGCAGTTTTCACTGCAACTTTACAGTGCGCATGGAATATACATAACCAAAAAGAAGTCAGAACTTTCCACTTAAAAAGAATACCAAAAAAAAAAGTAGAAAAAAGATAATAAAATATTCAATGAATTCAGTTGAGAATTTAGATTCAAAATTGTTCTCATGACCCAAAAGCCTTATCTTTTCCATAAAAACCATATTGTAATGCTTAAAACTGTTGAACCATATACTAAAATATTAAATACCCTCTCCTCCTACCTTTTTTTCTTGCATAATAAATGATGAAATGCCTATATATATTATACAATTTCCTCACATAATTGTTCAAGTACCAATATTTGTTTTATTACAAAAGTTTGTACTTTTTATTCTTTCTATCTATATAAGTTTCTCTTCAACAAACACACACTACATCATCAGTACTAGTCTTCCATGGCATATTAAGGTACATACAAACTTTATTCTCTCACTTTCTATTTCCTCTTCAATTATTTTTCAAAGTTATAAACCACACAACTTAAAAAAGTTCTAACTTTACAGTTGTTTCCAATAAAACAGTACATAGAATTCAGTTTCACAATCTGACATTTTTTTCTTTCTCTTTCTGATTTATCACAATTTTCATCCTACTGAATTGTAGAAAACAGTCAAACAAGGATTTATGTGTTAAGGTTTTGGAAGCAGCTGGATCTAGAACTGGTAAGTCCTTCAAAACTAAATTTGTGCAAGTTCCGACTTCAAGTCCGTTGCACTACTTTTTTGAGGTTTGTCCGCTTTGGACTTTGTGTAAGCCCTCGCAGTTTTATCCTTAGATGAAATCAGTGTAGCGGACTTGAGGTTGGAATCTACATACACTTTGTACCTAAACATAATACATTAATTGCATGTATAACACTTCAGAATGAAGGCCGGACATGACACCAACACATGTACCGTTTACACTCAATAATTCAATTTTCTCAAATTATTATTGGTGTTGACGTGTCAGTGTCATGTTCGATGTCTGTGTTAGTGATTCAAAATGTATATTGATTTGATCTGATATATTGTCTTTAACATGATAGGCAAAGAAGGATCATTTTGGATTAAAACTTTCAATTAGGTCTCTCTAAGCTTGGTTTCACTTCATTAGAGATTGTTATCAAGTAGTCATTATACATATGGATTGTCTTAGTTGGGATGATGACTCACAACTTGTTACCAACATACCAATCTTGTGGAACACTCAACCACAAGACTTTGCAAAAGACTATTCGATGTCCAACCCAAGTTCAAGTGTTTTTAACTATCAAATGCAAGAAATGCAGAAGGTTCAATCAGGAGCTGGAAACAGTTGGGAAGAAACTTTAATATTCCAATCATACCCTTCACTTTCGGTCAATATCGATCCACCTAACAATTATGTGCCACTGCCTGATTTCAACATGGCCCACCAACCAATCAGCAAAAGTACTACTACATGCTCACTTGAATCATCACTTGATTGTTTGCTTTCAGCCACTACTAACAGTAACACTGACACTAATTCTGTTCAAGATGATGGAATTTCCATGATTTTTTCTGACTGCAAAAACAGAAACTTATGGAACTTTAGTGCAGTTTCCTCTGGTGAATCTGAGAGTACTAATGCTAGAAACAAAGAAATGCAGTATGGATTCAAGGAGCTAGATCAAGAAACAGTATCTCCAGCTTCCTCAGATCAAGGTAAAATCATTGATAATTCCAAGGTTCATACCACAAAAAGGACTAATATTGATCAATATGATCCTTGCTTCAGCATTACTACTCAGAATTCTTCTTCTTCTACTGAATTTGGTTTCAAGCTTATCTCAGAGAAACCACCAAAGTCAAAGAAACCAAGATGGGATAATAAGTGTCCTGGTTCATCAAATATCAATTTCCAGCAACCAAATTCATCAGTTTCATTGTCAAATTCATCCTTTGAAGAGCCTGATCCAGAGGCAATAGCACAAATGAAGGAAATGATATATAGAGCTGCAGCATTTAGGCCGGTAACGAATTTGGGTTTGGAAGTGATGGAAAAGCCTAAAAGGAAGAATGTTAAGATATCAAATGATCCACAAACTGTGGCGGCTAGGCAAAGAAGGGAAAGAATAAGTGAGAGGATTAGAGTCTTGCAGAAGATTGTTCCTGGTGGAACCAAGATGGACACTGCATCAATGCTTGATGAAGCTGCTAATTACCTCAAGTTTCTTAGAGCACAAGTTAAAGAACTGGAGAATCTAGGAAACAAGATTGATACAATGAATAATGGTCCTCCTACAAACATAGCCTTCTCCTTCAACCCATCAATTCCCATGCAAAACCCTAATGTCAACATCCAATATTCCCATGATTGAAATCATTATCATCAGAAATACTAAAAAAAGTTGAAATTGCGACGGAAATTCAGAGACAGAAGAATATGAAATTCGTCTCTATTTTCATCACTAAGTGTTACAGACGCCACATATTGTGACCAATTTTATTTTTTTCGTCTCTAAATTCCGTCGTTATTTCAACTTTATCTCGTATATGGAAAGAAAGATGTAAAAAGGGTCAAAGAACCCAATAACCTCTGACATTTTCATCCAAAGATAGTGATTAACATATCCTAATGTTCTAGTTAAGGTTTCAATTTGTTCATTGTCTATGATCATGTAATTTTTTTCTTGAATGATATTTGTTTGAAACTCATCAATATTAGAATGTTAATTTTCAGTTACTATCGTAATTAAATAATTGTGCATTATGCATGCATGAGATCATAGGGTGCTTTTGCTTACACTAATATGCTTTTGATGCAATGAAGTATAAAGATGGTTATTACATTGAAAGTAATCAAAGTAAAGGAAGTGAGATACACAGCCTTTTGGCTTACACTTACAGAAAGGTGTAGCAATTATAACAGCCATGATTAAGATCAAGGGCTAGAAAGGGACTGTCACTTTAAGTTTGTTTTAAAATAGATTAATGCAATCTATGTACTTGGTGTATTTTTTAATTAGTGATAATTTGTAATATTGGTTAGCTAAACAATGCAAAAGACATTCTCTTAAGACTAGTGTCAGTGGTCCTGTCTCCTTGATTCAACCCAAAGCGTGCTCTTGAAAATCTCACTTAACTGATTATGCTTAGCACGTGTTATTCTTCTTTTTTGGCAGAACTGTTTGTCTTAAGCAACACACACATATACTAGTATAACACTTTTGTGCTAATGCGAAGAAATTGGATTTCAATCCCGTTTCTGATATGATAATTTCGTTGGTGGTAATATGTAAAAAAATTATGTAAGCTAGGTCATGGATCTTGATCATGGTCATCCTGAAACCCAATAATTCAAATCACACGCAGTCAACGATCTTATGTGCATTCACGCAGTCCGTACATTTGTGATTGTGAGAGTGGAGGATACAAATTTCCATGCATATTTTGTTTTAATTTAAAATATCAAATATCAAATTTTAAATCCAAACCATCCAAACTTGATGATACGAAGACTGATGTGTTGACCGTGTGAATGCGTGAAATTGTTGATCGCATGCAATCCAAATTCAAAACGGAAATATTGTACTTGAAATTTAGACTAATCGATCTCAATGATACAACAACTGATGTGTTAATTGCGTGAATACATGAAATTGCTGAGGGATCCGAATTTTGCATAAACTTTTATTTCATAAAAGAACCTCTCTGCCTTATTAATATCAATTAATTTAAAATTAAGCTCCATAGTTCTTAACTAATGATATTGATAATGATGATGACTATGATAACGACGGCTACAAAGAAACGTGATGTGGGATAATTGTGCTATGATCATATACAATAGAAGAACATGTATATAAGCATTATTTTAATTTGGCAAGCTCGAATATCTTCACTAAGCACATGCATCTGTGTTACTGTATCTGCATGTGGCATATATTTCAAGTACAAAAAAGTGAAACCCTTTCGGCCTTTCCTCTGTCATGCTTGAGAATTATTCCTACTTTTTGTTCACCATAGATCATCATCATCTATATAAAAGACTATATCTAATGCTACCACTAATTATAATTATCTTTTCTTTTTGGTCTCAAGTCCAAGTCTATCAAACTGGTTAGTCTTTTTGTAAACAACTAAATTTAATTTTTTTTTGGTATCAACCCTTTTGTTTCGAGAGGAAAGGGACCATAATAATTTAGAGTTCGGTAGAGAAATAAGTAAAACTTGATCAATAATTGTTCTCATTTGAATTTAGATTCTCCCGAACAATTAGTCATAGGGGTAGCTCGTTAACATGTACAAATATAAAAAAAATGATCTCATAACAAGCATAACTAAGACGGTTTTAGCTAAGCAATAAGCTATCACCACAAAAAAAAAAAAAAAAACTAAGCAATAAGCTGTCGTATTGACTTATCTTATAGTAAACTTTATTTAAGAGTTGAAACAAGATAAAGATAGTAACTTCCAATTTTGAATCTAGTTCAAAATTCAAATGATGTAAGTTGAGTTACTACGTCCACTGGATAGCCACCATAAGAGTGTATGCTTCTCTAATACGAACTTCGAGAATTGGTTCACACTAAAGAGTTTTGGCGCACATGAAAATACCAAATTCATATGTAGACTCATTTTGTTTCTGAACCTAACAAGCTATCTAAGATGCATTAACATTGCATTTTATGTAGTACGTGTATGGTTTACACCATAGTTTTAAAATTCGGCTCGATCATCGATTCGGTATAGGTATTGGTCACTGAGTCGATGGTTGAACCATCGGGTCACTGGTTGAACCGCATGACTGAATCAGATCAAACCGGATGACTAGGGGCCCGTTTGGATTAGCTTATTTTAGAGCTTATATAAAACAGTTTATGCAAATAAATAAGTTTTTATGTATTATTTATAAGTTTTTAAGGTTGTTTATGAAGATACGATTTTCGCTAGTGAGAATTTATAAATTAAAATAAAAGCTTATTTATTTACATAAGCTATTTTTCATAAGCTCAAACCAAACAGGACCTAGGTAAGATAACCCGGTGTTTAGATTAAATTTGTATAGGTATTTAATCACATTAAATCGGATTGAACCGGTGACTCGGTCACTCCAAAATCTAAAACAATAACACATAGAATAAAAAATAAATATCCAGCAAACATAATTTCATAGACTAATTATTATGAGCTTTAAATAAAATATTTGAGCTTAATAATTATATATGTATATATTTTATTTTTGAAATAATTATATATGTTCATGTTTTTGGCAAAGATTATATACATATTCATATGTGAAGTTTTTTTTTTTTTTTTTTAAGGAATGTGAAGTATTATCAGACGGAAAGAAATTTTTTTTTGAAGGCAATTGCTTTATAGTAAATATTCCAAAAATATGAATTTATTTTACCCAAAAATATATGTTATTATAACTATGTTGAAAGAACATTAAACACAAAAACAATTGGTGCTTCAGTGGTTGGGAGCGTTTTCTA
>Ga0315914_1003299_pt1 | contig 24565 bp, 16 predicted proteins | sample MpolenodulesMG_FD_203920 | JGI IMG/M metagenome (GOLD analysis project Ga0315914, IMG submission 203920) | Medicago polymorpha root nodule microbial communities from Los Angeles, California, United States - elongated nodules | ecosystem: Host-associated > Plants > Roots > Nodule | place: USA... | reverse complement strand
GAGAGAGAGAGAGAGAGAGAGAGAGAGAGGACACAATGCAATTTATACTAGTTCCTCTCACAAACCAAGAGTAGTCTAGTCCCCTTGCACTTCGAAGAGATTTTTACTATAATCACTAAGAATACAATTGCTCAAGCACACAAGTAAGACACTTCCAATTCTCAATCACACAAGAAATTGACTTCCTCTGCTCAATCACAATTGAAAGAGACTTCTACAATCTAACTTAGTCAAATAAAAAATTGTTTGGGTTTTAGACTTTATATACAATCAGAGGTGTAACCAATACAATTCATATTGGAATCTTAAGACTTACAAATTTCTAAGATATAAAGTTAAGAAATTTTAAGTCTTTAGTTTGCTAAGATTCTGATAGTGTAAAATATACAGAAAGTTCTACTTTTCTTCAAGTCTTCAGTTCCTTATGGTAGGAAATCTAAGAGACGTTGGAGAGTGTCAGCGCATAAATTAGAGTCCTTGAGAGTCTTGATCAGAGACGTAAGAATGTTTCTTAATATGGTTAATGTCGATAAAAAGATCATTTGAATTTCCTTTGCTTCAACTGGAATTATCTGTTTCATTCCAATTATCCTTGAAGTTCTTTGTGTGTTTGGGCATGTGGTCAGAAGAAGACAAATGGTACTATCAGAGTCTGATAGTGACCTTCATTTAGAAGAAGACAAAACCAATCAGAGTCTTCTGATGCTGGCGTGTCCTTTAGAGTCTGGATACCTTCAGAGTCTTCAATCCTTCGTATGCTTCTGACCTTCAAAGGCTGATCGAAATCTTCAGCTTCTCATAAGTTGCAAATGCTCTTGTATATGTTCAGAATCTTGTTCTTTCAGAACCAAAACTTGATTTAATACTTCGAATTTTAATCTATGGTCTTGCATACTCGAACATATATTAGCCGATCCAATAGTTCTTTTCATACTTTATTGTTATCAAAACTTTAAAGACATTGTACAAAACTCAGTTTGGTTCAACATTGTCTTACTCAAAGGTCATTCAACACTATCAACCCAATGATGTCATGTCCGACATGATCAATTTTGACTAAAAAAAGATATTATTCATATCGCGAGGTAAATCAGATCGAATACAACACAAATTTCATATCACTAAAACTGAAACAATGAAGCTATGAACAAGCTCACTGGATGCAAGTTAATAGCGCAAACCAACAAAATAACTACAAAAGTGACAAAATTAAATTGATCGGAGTACTCATACATCCGAATCTGTAGCATTGATGGCTAAATCAACATTGATTGAATTTTTATTGTGTCAAAGCTGATATCATCAAAAAAAATTTAAATATTTACTTAAAAATAAATACAAAAGTGAAGAAGTCACAATAATTATTGAGCGAATCATCATTTTAGTCCTTGAAATTAATCATTGAAATTTGTAAAATACCAATTTAATCTCTTCAATTTAGTTCAACTACCAAAAACTTATCTTCAGGAAGTATCGATCAAAACCAAGTCAAAAACCTAATTTTCGTGATCCTTATCTTAACTGATCGATGCATCAACACAAATATAAAACCTTGCGAAATGTGATGCTAATTTTGAAAAGATAACTAAATTAAATGGCATTCTATAATTTAAGAGACTACATTATCATTTCCATATTTGAGTGAATAATTTGTCCAACTCATTAAACTTTAAGCACCAAAATGATTTTTCACGTATAAGTTCTCAAGAATCTTAATGCATACTTGTTTTGGAAAAATTGTCATATCACGGACATTTTCCAAGTTGAAATAAAGCTACCACTGAATCAAGTATATTCCAATGAAATTACAAGTTCGTTAATTTAGTAAATTCGAGATTCAAACATAAATTAATTATTCGTTATGTCTACCATTCAAGACTGAACTTTCATGCACCTTACTGATATGATAGGGAATTAAGTAAAGTATACTGTGTCCAATTTAGTCAACAAACACAAATTAAGTACCACATCATAACGTTCTTATTCATAATTTGAAGTACAAATGGCACCATTTTCTTTCACACTCTTGTCTTGGTAATAGCATTTGTAAACAAAAGATTGAATTGAAGATATCCAAGAATATATGATCCTTGCTTTGGAAACTTTATATATCTCTTATTTAACTTATTTACTTAAAAGCATGCTTTAAAAACGGGTAGTACCATCTACCGGAGGGTACTATGGGTGGTGAGGTGGTCCGTAAACTGGTGGCTTTTCGACTGGAGGCTTGTAAACTGGTGGCTTGTAAATTGGTGGTTTCTCAACTGGGGGCTTGTAGACCGGAGGCTTGTACACAGGTGGCTTCTCTACTGGTGGCTTGTAAATAGGAGGCTTCTCTACAGGAGGTTTGTAGACTGGTGGTTTGTACACTGGTGGTTTCTCTACTGGTGGCTTGTAAACTGGGGGCTTCTCAACTGGTGGCTTGTATACTGGTGGTTTCTCAACTGGTGGCTTATAAACAGGAGGCTTCTCTACTGGGGGTTTGTAGACCGGGGGCTTCTCAACTGGTGGCTTGTACACTGGTGGTTTCTCTACTGGTGGCTTGTAAACAGGAGGCTTCTCTACAGGTGGTTTGTAGACCGGAGGCTTCTCAACTGGTGGTTTGTACACTGGTGGTTTCTCTACTGGTGGCTTGTAAACTGGGGGCTTCTCAACTGGTGGCTTGTATACTGGTGGTTTCTCAACTGGTGGCTTGTAAACAGGAGGCTTCTCTACTGGGGGTTTGTAGACCGGGGGCTTCTCAACTGGTGGCTTGTACACTGGTGGTTTCTCTACCGGTGGTTTGTAAACTGGAGGCTTTTCTACTGGTGGCTTATACACAGGTGGCTTCTCAACGGGGGGTTTGTAGACCGGGGGTTTCTCAACCGGTGGTTGGTAAACCGGAGGCTTCTCATAATTGGCAAGACCCTGAGGAATGGCAAAGAGAGAAAAAAGAAGCAACACTAGGAAGTTTGAGGAAGCCATGTTAGTGACTTATGAGTTTGGTGCATAAAACACAAGAGTGACTTGCTGCTTTTATACTAGTCGTGATCTTAGTGAATCCACTCACAGCTTCGTGACTCAATCTTGATAAGGTAATGACTTGGCACTCTCTTAACAAAAGTCAATGGTTGTTGGTGATTTTCTACATTATTTACCTATAATTTTGTTTTCATATGGTTGCCAGGTCTGAAATTGTGTGTGAATTTGAAGGACAAATTGCATCATTTTACAATACACCGACACGATCAGTAATTAAATATGCCAAAAAAATGTTATTATATCATTTTTCAGTGAGAGTGGTGCTATCATCATAACTAAACGAAGATCTGGTACAAGATCGTACAAACCTAAAAAAAAATGATGAAAAATAATAGAGACGTGAAACTTGGTCTCATACTTATAAAATTTATTTTTATGATGATTGATAGGGTATAGTTGCCATTTATAAATGCAAAACAAAGAATTCCTATATACCACAGTAATCCTTTTGAACTGGCATTATGTTAGACTGAGTTTAGCCTCACCAAATATTTATTTATTCTTTGATTAAATTAGCTTCACCATATTATATAGCTTGAGTTTCTTCTAGGAGTGTGCATGGTCGAATATTTTGACCAACCAAATCATAACCATTTATAAACCACTTGTATGGATTGGATTGATAACCATAACCATATTTTATTACCAAACCAGTTATAAATGTGGTTACGGATATTTAACTGAATATTTTATAAAACCAGTTTATAAATGGATAATATTTGGTTTGTAAATATATCTGGATTTTTTTAAAATCCATATTAAAAATTGGTTATTTTTCTTTTGAAACTAATTTTTAAGACCAGATTTTTTATTAAAAAAAAATCCTAATTTTTAATAATATTTTTTCTTTATTTATGACCAATGAATATGATTGTTTTAGACGAACACCGTTGGTATTATGTGCAAGGGCAAACACCATAGACTAAATTGCATCATGAATGTTAATCGATAATTAACAAAAATGAAAAGGAAAACAATGAATTAATTTCCATAATTAAATGATAATTCACTTCTTGAAGAACCTTTTTCTTCCGAGATTTAACCAGACTTAGTTAAATCCGGTTACATGGATAAAGCCACTTCCTGCGTTTTGTAATGGATGAGGCGTGTGTGTGTGTCTATATATATATATATATATATATATCGGTATATTATAAAGAAAACAACACAAATTTTGTGTCTAAAACTCAAAGATTGAATTTGTAAACAAACTTACAACATTCAATTCAAGAGTACGACATAATATCTACAAAAGTGACAAAGTTAAAGTGATTGAAATACTAATATGTTTAAATATATAATGTTGATGTTCAAGTCAGCATATACTGCACTAAACTACGTCTCACTTTTGGATATATAAAAAGAAGTATATTTTTTGGAAATTGTGTATTTTACTTTTTGGAATTTGAAAAAGTGTTGCATTTAATGTTAACTTTGACATTTCTTTCCATTTTTAATTGTTTAACTAGTGTCCGGGACGCTGATTAACATGATCTATAAATAAATTATTGTATTTCAATTCATCCTAACTTTTTCTTAATTGTGCATGTACCCTTTGTCCTTCTACCCACTTCTTTGTCTTGTGATTACATTGTTTCAACTAAAGATCAAGGACTAAGGACAATTAGTTTTAACAAATTGTGTGACTACATTGGTAAGGAGTTGCACCAAAAGCATATTCAAGATAAATGCACCACTTTCGTAGAAATTAAAAAAATTCCAATTTTAGAAAATACTTGCATAAGACATCTAATTTTATATAAACCAATTGCGGTTATAATTAATACACACTCAAAAGCTTGATTGCAACTTAGCAACTCCACCAATGTAGAAAGCAAGCTAAGAATTGAAATCTCACAGATGCAAAATAGAGAAGGTAACTCACCCTGCTCAAGTAGAAAGAAAAATATAATAAAATTTGAATTATATTAAACAACTTGGTCCTTATGCTAACTTGTGTGTTATTTACGGTCAAAATTTAGTCTCAAAATTATTGCACTTACAAATAAATTAGTCTTTTGAGTTATATCACCAGACCAAGGTACCGGTGTTATTTAAAATTGCTTTTTCTTACTGACAAATATTAGTAATTAGATTCTTCAAAAAAAATATTAGTAATTAGTTGTAAGATTAATTCTTTCTCTTTTGTCTGTGTTTAAACTCAAGGCTTCTAACTCTTTATCTTCTAACTCAAACTAGTTAAATTATCCAATCCTCTAAACTACTTATTATTTATTTTGACAAATTATAAATTTTAGTAGTTATTACTTAATAATTAGAAGATGGAATGTTGGTAAAAAAAAAATTAAAAGATGGAATATTATTTGTATTAAGAAATTAATCATAGTCACGATAACTAGAGACGAAAGAAAAATATAAAAAGAAAAAAGGAAAAATAGAATTAATTGTGATAATAATTACTCCCTCCGTCCCATAATACATGACATAGTTGACTCTAACGAGATGAAAATTATGAAAAAATTATGAAAATTTGATATTTTGAAAATACTCATCGAGATGAATCTAACGACATCTTATATGATATTATTTATCTTTGTATATTATTATAAAAATATGGTTAAAGTAAGTTAGGTCAAAATTGCACATTTTCAAATGAGTTATCTATTGCGGGACAGAGGGAGTATGATTTATCATGTTATAAACAAGGAGAATGTTAACGAGTGTTCTTGAGGCATTGGTTAAGGCGTTAAAATTAGTATGTTTGCAACAAAATATAGGGTGATTATTGCTAAGACAAAAATAAAAGTTTATATTTTCAAGACAAATTTTTTATTATTAAATTCCTTAACCAATATCTTTAAAGCATTGATTAGCAAGACGTGTAAACAAAAACATTGTGTCCACACTTTTGCCCTTGGGAAAAGATTAAAAGAAAGCAAAAACGTACTCATAAAAGAAGGAAGCAACAAACAAGAATTAAAAGAGCTAGTCAGTCTATGCATAGCTGGTCAGTCCCTTGCGTTGAAAAAACTTGAATCGCCAAACATATATGAGGTGAGAAATGTACATTTTGAAAAAACCGAAAAAACCAGGGTGTGCAATGTAGAAATAAAACAGAATATCAGGTGCATATTTTGAAAATCCAGGGTGTCATCCGTCTCTGGTTAGTGGAATAGGTATATGATAGAAATGCAATAAATAAAAGTATATGTTAATGAAAAAGAATAATTTGAAGTAAAGAAAAATGGTAAAGATGTCATCTAATTTGAGACAGAGAGTGGTTCTTATCGAGTAAATCAATTACATAAAGTTTCATAAAATTTTAAAAGTATGATACTTTATCAAGTAAATTTATTATAATCCCTAAAAAAAAAGTAAAATATTTATTACTCACTCCGTCCCAGATTATATGACGTTTTGGGTATTTCATATGTATTAAAAAATGTAATTAATTTTGGGTGGAAAAGAGATATTATGAGTTGTTTTACAAAATTGTCCTTAATAAATAATATAGAAAAGATAACTGAAAGAATTGAAAGAAGAAAGAGTAGTAAATAGTTAAAAATATAATAGGAAAATGAACATTAATGTTTCATTCGTATTGTAAAAAGACATAATTTTGGACAAATTATTTTTTCCGAAACGACGTATAATTTGAGATGGAGGGAGTATAAGATATTTTCTATCTTGAGTAATGACTATAAAATATTATAGCTACAGACTAATGACTATAATATATTATAGCTACATATAATTTGTGGTTGTGATGACAGACCATCTTACATTATTCTTAGCATGTTTTTCAGTTAGTTTTCATCCTCAATAGAGGAGTATTCGAACAATTGTCTATGGTTTTTAGGACATTTGTAATGTTTGCTATATTGAGTCATGTAATTTTAGTTTTTCCCGAAACATAACAATTCTAGGATGTTTTGATGTAATTCAAGAAGAAATCATGCAAATCGGCAAAGCAAAATATTTGAAGACTTCTGAAGACTTTGGGAAGACAATGAATAAAGATTCAAGAGTCCTCATAAGACCTTATAAGGGAGGAATTATGTTCTCATGTCCCAAGACATCTTATATGGAAGCAAACACCCAAAAGAACGAAGAAACAGACAATTTTGCGCTGAAAATTGCACTGAAGCACCCGGAATAAGTTGTCAGGCGCTCCAAGTGTCTTTCATGCGCCCCAAGTGTGCTGGCACACTTGAGACGCATGAAAATTGCACCTATGCGCCCAGGAAAGTGCCCCAAGTGTACTAGGAGCGGCCATATCTGTTTTTTTTTTGTTTTAAGTGGAAAAGTCCGATTTTTAAGCCCAACTTCATATGGAAACACTCTCTAGAAATATCACTCCTCTCGTTCATCATTTTTCATTCATAACAAAGCGGTTCAAGAGGAATGCAAGCACTAGGAGCTTCAAGGGAGAAATTTCTCTCCTCACTCTAAGTCACTAGAGTATGTTTTATTTCTTTTGTAATTTGTCGTTAGTTACCATGAGTAACTAAACCTTTTTAGACTAGTGTTATAAGATTAACCTTTAATTAGGGGTAGCCACGGTTTTAGCTAGCTCCAATACATATATTAATGTAGCGCATTTGTTTGTTAATGAAATGATATAACCATCTTTCCTTCAAAAAAAAACAAAAAACTTTCTTGCGTGTGTCTCTCCCGTTGTTTTCTACTACCCATCTTTTATAATCTCATGTCTTGCCCTTTCCACACACAAATCTACTTGTGGTTTAAATTAGGACATGATAGCAAATAAGGACGAGCTCATTTGGTATGAAGTTGACTCATACCTCGTAAAAGTGTGGGTTCTACTCTTCCTATCAACATATTAACCCTTTTAATGGGTGTTCTATAACAACATTTGTTAGCACTCGCTAAGCCTTAAAGTCTATCTTGACCCTAAAGAGATCTCAGAATCAAACTCAACTAAACTTTAGTTTAATAAAAATGGACATCATCAATTTGACCTTTATTTTATAAATATTGACTATATAAAACTATTTTACTCATATATTCAAGGTTAAATTACACCATAGATCCTTCAAGTTATTTAATTATAACACTACTACTTTTATGAAATGACTTTTCGAATGAAAGTTATATATCATATAAATTGTCTTTGTAAATAGTGAATTAATGATCTATTTATATACAAAAAATTACATATAAGTGCAAGGTAAGCAGCCAACAAACTATACCACTAAACCTTTTTAGATGATAAAATTAATCTTCGAAAACACAATATTCATAAACATAAAGGATATAATATTGTCATGCAAAAATATTACTCATGATTAATGTGTAAAATAAAAATCTGAAATTAATTTAATTTGTCAGAAAAATTAATGTTATTTAATAAAAACATGTGAGATATTAATCATGAATTTTGGAGTGGAAATATATATTATACATTGGGATAATAAAAATAGATATTAATCATGAAATTCTATCATGTGTCGTTGAAATGTGTAATGATTACTGTTTTTTATGTTCAGGGTTCGAACCTCAGACTTTGTATATATTATACATTGTCTTTGCAAACTGAGTTAAGATCACGAAGACAGTTAATGTTTTTATTTTATTAGAGAAGCATAATGATTAATGTTATTGAATAAAAATGTGTACCATGCTAATCATGACACACTTCAGCAACACGTCAAATGGGATTCGGATCCTCTACAACCACTTTCTTTGATTCCCCTTATGTTGCTTCAATCTCATCCATTAGACTAATCAAACGGCTACCTTATAAAAACAAAAAATTGTAGAAACAAATTATTTTTCTTTTTCCTTTACGGATCTCATTTACCGATACAATTGAGCCAAAAAGAACATAGTAATTTGATAATCAAGCTATAGCGACATTAGAGAAATAGCTTTGATTATGTTGATGACTCCAACTTGGATTCTTGTGTTTAACATAGTGGTTGATTTTGCTGCAAATTTTGTTCTCCAATTTGTTGATTTTGATGTTAACTGTTGAGATCTATGATGTTATGCCATGTCTTTGGTAAAACATTTTGATGAATCAAACGGCTACTCCTTCCGTCAAATTACTTGTGTCTTTTACAATGCCAATACAATATTTATTATTTTTTCACTAACTTACTCTTATTTATTATATTTCAATCATCAAACTATTGTACTAACTATAATTAATAAGAGTATTTTAGTTAGTGAAACACATTTTACCATTAAAATTAACAATACTAATCATTTTCTTAATAACTGCGTAAAACTATAATTAAGGAATCATCTATATTACATTTGTATCGGCCTCTTGCTGGCTTTTCCCATCGAACAACCTCTTGTCATATTGGCTCTGGCTTATTCACATCTATAGGCGTGCCACCCTCTCTTCTAATACATTGCACATCCATTCACTCCTTAAGGGGGGTCGTTGCTCAAGCTAAAACCTGATCATTAGTCTCCGCCTTCTGTTGCCATAACTTAAGGTTCTTACGTTTCCAAATGCTCCACAAGATTTTGGCAAAGAGAGAACTTTGAGACGGATTAGGTTGCGATAAGAGGCTAAAAATCACCGCATACATGTTATAGTGTAGCCCTAATGCCTTGTCAATCTTATCCCATAAATTAACCTATGCATAACACCGGGACACTCTAGAAGAATATGAATAGTATCTTCAAAATTACATCCACACAATCAATGGGACAATGCATGCCTCTACTACTTAGTCAAGCTCTCATGGGAAAACATCCTCTATAAACAAGACATACAAGATTCTTTATCTTGGGGGGGGGACTTTATGTTTCCAAGCCAAGTGTCAACGGCCCGGTAAATGTAAATGAGAATTATCTGCATCTCACTAACACAAATTCTATAATTACTTCGCACCAAATACATTCCATTCTTTTCAGCTTTCCAAATCAAATTATCTTAATCAGCCATCGGATGCAACAGCGTATTTAAGATCATTTGAGCCGTATTTAGATCAAACATATTACATACTAAAGGAGCATTCCATACCTTATCAAACTTGTCAATGATATCCTTCACCTTGAGATGAGCTAAAGGCGAAAAAGTTGGGTTGTCATCTTCAAGAAACATTCCATTTGCAATCCAGGGTGCACCAAACAACAGAATGTCGGTACATGTACCTATATGTCATCTTGCACCTTTTTCACAACTATTTTTTACAGTCAAAATGCGTTTCCACTCATAGCTCTGATTACTTCCCAATCTTGAACCTATAAAATCATTGTTAAAAAAATAACGAGCTTTAAACAATCTAGTAACAAGGCTAGTGGTGTTCGTTTGAAACTTCCAACCATGTTTACCAAGCATCGCCACATTAAAATAAGTAATTTCCTTGAATCCCATTCCTCCGAAAAATTTGTGAACAGACAATCTTTCCCAAGACAACCAATGCATTCCTTTTCTCATGGAACTACCATGACCCCATCAAAAAGCATTTATCATTTTTTTCTATGTCATCAATCAATTTATTAGGAAGGAGAAATATGCTCATAAAATAAGAAGGGGTAGATTGGAGTACCAATTTTATCATAACCTCTCTCCCTGCTTTAGATAAACATTTGTTGCTCCAACTATTAATCTTATGTCGTATTTGATCCTTGATAAAGCCAAAAGTTGCTTCCTTACTGCGTCCCACCATCGAAGGGAGGCCAAGATATTTCTTGATCCCCATAACAACACGGGCACCTAAAGTATTGGTGATGGAGTCTTTTAGCGATGCTTCCACATGATTGCTATAATACACTACAGACTTGGGTAAGCTAATAGCCTACCCCATAAGCAGCTTAATATGTGGCTAATATGTTTTTCATCACCTGAGCTACTCGGTCTTCCACCCTAAAGAAAAAAAAAGGAAACAATCATCTGCAAATAATAGGTAAGAAATGACAGGTGCATCAATACATATTTGTATGCCATGCAAGTCTCCTCTCCTTTCAGCTTGTCTGATGAGCGCAGATAAGCCTTATGCACATAAAATGAAGAGATAAGGGGACAAGGGATCGCGCCGCAATCCCCATCTAGGTATGATCGGACCCACCATATTATTATTTACAATGATAGAGTACTCAACCGTCTTCACACACATCAAAATTCATTGAATCCATTGATCGGAAAACCCATTTTTACCATAACATCCCTCAAATAAAGGCAATCAATGCGGTCGAAAGCCTTGCTAATGTCCAACTTATGTGCAACATTTTTGTCTCTAATACGCCTGCTCATTTTCATATGATGAACCACTTCAATTCCAATCATGGTGTTGTCAAGAATTGACCGTTCTAGAACAAAAGCAGATTGGTTATCAGAAATACATTTATGGAGGATGTGTTTTAGCCTATTAGCCAACACTTTTGTGGGCAATTTATACAGCACATTACACAACGCAATTGGACGTCAATCCTTCATCGACTTCTGCTCTTCTCCTATGATAATAAGTGCAGTATTTGTGGAATTAAGTGAAGGTGGGAATTGATTATTGTTGAGCCATATACATCACTCCTGAAAAATGTCAAAACTACAAATAAACCAAAAATGTTGAAAAAAGACAGGATTAAATCCATCCGAACAAGGACGTTTATCCGGATGTATTAAAAAGATAGCATCCTTGAATTCTTGAGGCTGCAAAAGGCGTAGTTAAAAAGTTATTATCATCGACTGTAATAACAGTCTATATAGAATTTATTACCGTCGCACGAGCACTATTATTCTACGAAAATAAATCCTCAAAGTAGCCTCTCGCTGCCTTGACACATTCCTTGCTCATCAGAAATTTTATCACCAACATCATTTTCTAAGGGAAGAATCCAATTTCTCTTCTTTCGAGTAGTGGCAGAAGCATGAAAGAATTTAGTATTAAGGTCACTATCCTTATACCAATGAGTCTTGGCTTGCTGCCTCCAATATTTATCCTCTTGAATCATCAGTTGTGTCATTCTCTTCGTCAGGTGAGTTAACTGAACAGGATCCACTTTTGCACCTTAATCACGACACCGCACTAACTCGCACCTACAACTCTCTAACTCCTGCTTAATATCATTTTTATTTGATTTGTTCTAAAATCTCAAATCATTGGCACAATTCTCTATCTTTTCAAAACTAGGTAAACCTGCATTCAAACCCTTACTATCAGTTACAACATCATGAACACCTGGTTCAATACACCAGGCGTTCTCAAATCTAAAGTTCCTCCGGGTTGCACCAAATTTTGAGTGGGCTCCTTATTAAGTGGGATCGATTAATGATCAAAAGCAGACACTACTAAATTTTCTACTTTTGCATTAGGAAAAAGACGAAACCACTCATTATTAGCAATAGCTTTGTCCAATCTTTCTTCTACTGCTCTCGGGGTATCTAAACTTTTAAACCAAGTAAAAGGATAACCCTCCATATAAATATCAATTAAACCTGAACCAAAAATATCTAGGCGAAAACCATTTATCAACCAACGTGGACGAACGAAACCTCCTTTTTTTCAGAAGCATCTAAAATATCATTAAAGTTATCTAGTATGCACCAAGGAATTGAAACATATTGAGATAATTGCCTCAAAAATACCATTATGCTCGCCTTATACCTCCTTCAGGGTTACCGTAGAAACTGTAAGTTGCCATTTTCCTCTAGAAGGATCAAAAACCTCAACATTAATATGGTTAGATGAATAATTCAGCATAGAACAATTAAAAGAGTTGCGCCATAAGAGTGCTAAACCACCACTCCAACCATTACTACTATTAGCTAAGCAATTATCAAAACTAAGCCAGCAATGAAATTCTTCTGTTTTATTGGAGTGGACTAAAGTCTCACTCAGAAATAGAGCATCATGCTTATACTATCGGACTAGGTATTTTAATTTAGAAACTAGCTCAGGTTCCCTAGGCCTCAGCAATTCCATACTTTAAGACTCATTTCTCAGCGGGCCTAACTAACAGGACCCACTGTTACATTATTTTCTTCAAAGACAGGATTATATTTAAGTGACATAACAATGCCCCACCACTAAAATAGAACCTAATTCATTCCCATGATACCTCATATCTTCCACATGCATAGTCGAATCAATATCTGGGCCAAGAGTAACATTCCTCTTGCGTTTCTTCAAATCATAACTCGCACCTTCACTTTCATCATTGCTTGCGCGCTCATCACTAGGTGCTTCAATACCAAGATCAAGTTGTCGTGGGATTAAAGTAGCAGCAATGTTAGTCACCTCCGCATTAGGCAGTTCGAAAACACTTGAAGTATCTGCAGCAATTGATTAACTATTTCCAGATTTATTAGCAACAAACTTACTATATTTGATGGCATTAATTTCCTTGTGCACAAAATTTATCCTTCTTCCCAAAGACACGATTGAATTCACTTAAGAACTTTCATCATGCATATCTCCTTTAGTAGCGCTATTCATATGAAAGGCAGTGGCAGGTTTTGCTTCAACAGTATTAGCATTTACCTTCATAGGATCCTGTAACCACCTGTTTCAACAGTACCCACCTTATGTGGTTCATGTTTGAGGTTCGCACCCCAGCGCACCCCATCATCAACATCCTTATCAAACAACATTTCATAAGTCATGTTCGAGTGTACTAAAATACCACACACATAGCAGAAAAGGCCCAAGCTTTCATATTTAAAAATCATTGTTACCCGTTCACCTCCTCCCTTTTGAATTTTCCATTCATGTTTCAAGGGTTCAGTAACATTGATTCTAACCTTCAGTTTCATGAAGGAGTTGTGGAAAGTGTTATTCTTATCGTACTCCTTAAACTCCTCCAAGTATTGAGCAATAACATGACCTACTTTCGGTTGGGTGAAGCCAAAGGGCATATTATGTACCTACACCCAAATGTCAAGAAAATTGATAGGGACATCATTTGCAACCATTCCCGAAAGGATACACTCCACCATCATGTTGCACCCATCGTACACCCAAGGACCTTTAGTAAGGACATTTTCTACATCAAGTTTGTGATTAAATTGAAAAAGGAATTTGTCATCATGTGCAGGAAGTATTGTAACTCGCTTCAACGGATGCCAGAGACGTCCCATCCATTCACGGGGATAGGAAAATCATATCTCCATATATGTTAGTACCCTCTAGATCAAACAATGATCAAGGATAGTAACATGTTCACCATCTGCTTCCATGTTCAGTGTGATGCCACCATCACTGAGGGTAAGGCCATCAAGGTTGATTTCCATGGTTCTAGATAAGGAAAGCAAAAGTGTTACGACATGGCTTAGGGTTTGGAAGAAGGAGGATATTTGAGTTTTGTGGTGCAGAAGAGCATACACATTAGGGTTTCTATGAGGAGAGAAGTTTGTTGTGAGAAAAACCAAAGCAGAATTGGCCATATATAGTAATCAAGTCTCATCTAGGTCAGGAAACCCTAACCAGAAGCGGGCAATTCTCACACCAGTGGCGGCGACCCAAGGCTGAAACAACGGCCCAATAAGCTAGCAGTGTGTTAACCCTAGTTTCAATACCCTAGGAGAGCAGCGTTTTTCTTGTTTGAGTAGTTTATATTTTAAAGAAAATAATGGATACATAAATGGTATATGGCCATTTTTGAACAAATATCATGGATACATTAAGGGCCTAGACCTTGTCGCTTCTATCCTATTCGGATTTGGTTAGGATGTGTTGTCTCAGATATGATTTGTTCGTTGCGATCTGGTTTGTTTGGCTTGAAAGGGGCAAGTAGGCTTGTTGTGTTGCAGGGGGCATTGGTACTTGAATTTGTCTGTGTTGGCGGTCGGTTCATTCACCATCTCAAAAGATGAATGTTTGAATTTATTTAGTTCGTCTATGTTTGATTTAATGCTTACAACCTTGAACACATCGCTTTGTTTGCAATTTGGTTTCATGCCCCGCGTTGGGTTCACTGGATTGTGTTTAATGTGTATTAGTTTGCTAAGTATTTCGGTTCTTTTATACCACTTTTTGCTAATCTATGTTGTTTTACCCGTTTTTGGTTGATTAGGTGGTTGCTAAGTCGGTTTATGTCCCCTCAGCTTGATGTACTTCTTTTTTATTTATAATATTTCCTTTGCTTAAAAAAAAAAAAAAAGACACCTTAATGTATATATACTAGATATAAAGAAAATAGGCTCTTTTAGGCTGGATTTTTCTCCTTCCAATTATACTCTTAAATAAATTTGACTATAAGAATGTTATTTTGTTGGTGTCATTCAAAAATATAAGAATTTGTATTATATTTGTTTTTTTTTAAAGATGTTAAATTTGTTATATTGTTTGGTATCTTTGAAAAAGATAAGTATAGTTTGTTACAATATGAAAGTGCAAAATATAATTTATCTATGCATATAATTTTAATCAAAATCAAATTAACTTTAGTCAAAATTGCATAAATATATTGTTCGCAATCTACACGCATTAACGTAATATGAAAAGTGGATAAACGAACACGGAATGCCCGTATAAACGCTAGTAGAAGATAACCTTTTTTTCTTTTTCAAAAGATAGACAGATTGATTGATTTCTCCATGCTGTTATTGCACAATGTATCTGTACCAAAAAAATTACACAATATGCATAATTATCGGAAATATGTATAATTATAATGAAGCACAAATTTTAATTTCAAAAAAGTGAAGAAATGGCGGGGTTGTGCATGTTCCCACTAACCGTCAAAACCGTTCATAATGCTAGTGGAAACAAAAATCCCATGAATCCATTCCACATAAAACCTAAACCATTAAACCAATAACATACTGCCACGTCACACAACAACAAAACAAAATCATTACACACCCTCCACGTGGAAAAGTGCATGCATTATTCATGCATCCAACCACAGAATAACACAACCGTCAAATACATTTCAAATATTATTATTTGTCACACCATAAATAAATGAAACGAAGAAGAAACAAATTATGCATTGAAAAAAATGGAAAGAGAATATGAAAGAGGTTACATAAAAAAAGGACCATGGAGTAGTGAAGAAGATGAAGTGTTGTTGAAACATGTTAACAAATATGGTCCTAGAGATTGGAGCTCCATTCGATCCAAAGGTCTTTTGCCAAGAACTGGAAAATCTTGTCGGTTAAGATGGGTTAATAAGCTTAGACCCAACTTGAAAACGTAGTAACAATTTTCTTAACCCTAATTTTAGTTATTGTTACGCTTAATTTGAACATTGACATTGATTTCATGTTGTGTTGCAACTTTTTGTTTTTAATGTAATGTGTTTGTGTTTGTGTTTTGTGTTTTTTTATGGTAGTCGAATTAGACAAATGTTGCTTGTGCATTCAACTTTAGTACATTGTTTATTGTTCTTTATGTTCAATTGGTAGTTTTTCACACCTTACAAATTTTTGGTGGTATTTTTAGTAATGAATTATAGAAACCTCTGTAACACGGACACTTCTGATCGAATGTGTGATTGGTGTTCGCTAACGTCAAAACAGTAATTACATTCAATTGGTATGCTTTATTTTTCAATTATTAGCGATGTTAATGTTTCAGTGTAGTGTGACGTGATTGTGTTTGATTCGATACTTCATAGGTTGAAACATTGGATATTGCATTGTAACTAAAGTTTTATCCCAAAAATTAACTGTTTGTGACGGTACAATATGTATTTATCTCTATGCATCTGTTTGATTTTGTAAAATGTATTTGCCAAAAATAGTAGAAAACAAACAAAGTTGATAAAAATAGTAAGATACAATATAAGAATATTTTACTTTGCAATAAACGTAACAAGAGTTATTCTTTTTAAGTTTGAAGTAATTAATGATATTATTGTTCAAGTGTTGGTGATTGTGTCAATTTGTAAAATAAACAATACCGTTTAATTTAACAGTGTTTGTGTTGGTGTACGGAAATTGTTGTGTTTTGTTTTATGATGAAAGTTTGGAATGTGTGATTTCAATTGTAGAGGGTGCAAGTTTTCATCAGAGGAAGAAAGGGTGGTGATTGAACTACAGGGGCAATTTGGGAACAAATGGGCCAAAATTGCTACATATTTGGAAGGGAGAACAGACAATGATGTGAAGAACTTTTGGAGTAGCAGGAGAAAAAGGATGGAGAGGAATTCTCCAAGGACACCATCACCACCTTCAAAGCAGCAGAAACACAAGGGAAAAGCTATTTCTAATCAAGTAAAAGTTGAAAAGGTTAAGTAAACATGTTTTTCTCTTCAAACTTGTAAATAAAGATTCTTTAAGCAAGTGAGTTATGTTTAGAAATAAATTGTCCGCAATCACGCAATCATTATGAATTGTCCAATTTTGTTCGGATAGTCCACATTTTGACTTTGCGTTTTGTACCTACATTGCAAATTTGTAATATGAATCATCTGATTAATATCGGAGACTAGAATCGTGATCGTGTGACAGTGTGAATGCAGGGTTATCTCAATAAACGATAATTTTAGTGTGAAGGGTTTTCAAAATACACTTGATCTATTAGATGAAAGATTAGAAAAGTTTGGACTTAATGGTGAAAATGTATATTTCAGGTTCCTGAATGTGGTTCCAATCAGCTGGAGGAAAATCTTACTTACCCAACTTCTTATATGGGAAACAAAGAAGAGTTCAAGATGGTCAACCTTCCAGATTTGACAAAGCCAAACTACCAAAATTTGGAAAGTGAACTTAATGGAATTATTGAGTTTGAGGCCACTCCACTTCACACAGTACCCTCATTTGAGTCTTCATCAGCATACAACTTTCCATTACTCCCTGAATCACAGATGGACTTTCCACTATTCCCAGAGTGCCAAGATCTTGTTCAAGATCCCTTTGACCCCAATTTTATGGACATGTTTGAGCAGAAAAAATGTTCAGAAAGTGTGTGGAACAAGAAGATTGGAACTAAGTTGCCAAGTCTTGGACTTGAAGGAAATTCTCAGAGTACAAGTTCAAACTGCTTCTTTCAGGACATCCCAACTGAGATTTTTGAATACTTTTCTCAGTAATCATTTAACTCTTATTTTACATTTACTATCTTTTCCAAGTATGCTAATGCATGAACTTGTTTCAGGTTTCTTGAATTTACTAAAGAAAAACCTTATAATGCACAATATGTGGCTAGTTGAAGGTCTTATTTAATACCTTCATATTTGAAATATTTCCATTTTTAACTATCAATGAACATGTAAGTCTTATGCATTCTTTTTTCTTTTAATTACATATATGCATAAGTTCAACACGTCCCCTCAATAATTACTGAAAAATGAAAACTAGTAGCTGCACAATAAGGGGAGAAATTTATGGAATCTACTTGCATACTCTTCAAATCAAACTTACTTTTCTACACCCCCTTTAGCCTGCACAATGAGGGGAGAAATTTATGGAATCTACTTGCATACTCTTCAAATCAAACTTACTTTTCTACACCCCCTTTAGCCTGCACAATAAGGGGAGAAATTTATGGAATCTACTTGCATACTCTTCAAATCAAACTTACTTTTCTACACCCCCTTTAGCAACACCCTTGCAATCACACATGTCTTAAATGCTGATACATTGTTCTTAGGTGCACCAAATTGACCTTCAAATATATGCAATCATGACTACATAAACTACAAACAGATTACTTATCATTATTTTTCCACCAAAAAAATATCACACCACAATAAAAAGTACATTGGTGATGAGAGTTTCTGCAGGCAGTAAATAGTAGTAGCTGTACAATACTTTTTGCAATCCCCCCTGCACCCCAAAAAATAAAATCTTAAAGACCTAAAAAATCAGATATACCTTTCACTAAAACTGGACCAGTACCCAACATGTTTCCCCAGCATAAACATAGCTGCTATATGATCGTCACGTCCAGATTGGAAAACATTATTCCGAATCCAATATATCCAAATTGGAAAGCATTATTCCAAGTCAAAGAATCAATAAAGGATAAGTAGTATGATCATTCATTTCCAAACTGTCTCATTGGCGTCAGTGAAGACTGCATTATGATGTTCTATGAGCAACTGAACAACCTCGATTGCACCAAAGTCAACTGGCATGCCTTCATCCAAAGGAATAAGAGAAGATGCATCCATGGCTTCACTCTCGTCTGCAACAGAGAAACGAGAAAATAAGATATATGGTGATCTCCAGTCAGCACTATTTCAATGCAGACTAAGTTTTAGTTCAATAGAAGTAAAACAACCAGCAGTTAAACTAACTTTTTTTAGTCTTCCAGAATATTCTGTGATTAGAGTGCAAATACTGATCATGAGTTAGAATTACATCTTCATGCAAATTTTAAAATGTTTAGCCACACCCCTTGGAAAGACGATCCCAAGAGGCTAACATCAGTTAATTTTAGAAGTGATTTGTAGCCAAAATATTTCAATTGCACTTTAATTAAAGTACCAGAATATTTCTCTATTGACTATTAGCCTCCGTAATAACAGTGTCACCTTCTTAGTGCATTTTCAGGTAAGGTAGTTATTCTTTCATGAAAACATTGAACAGTTCAACGTCAGTAGGTGTAAGGTTTTTCAAATCCTTTTAGACAACTTTGGCGCTTCACTGACATCCACTTTTGACTTTTTATGGTTGAAAACAGTGAAGAGCCTCAATATTTATATTCTACATTGAAGTCCCAGCACTAATCAACAACAAAAGTCTGTTTTCATTACTTGGAGTTGAGTACAGAGATCAATTGCCAAAAAAACCAAGTTTTTGTAAGGGCAATCAAGATCAATCTCTTTTAAATGGTTTCTCTTGGGTATTCTTAATTGTTAATTCCTTCTCCTCAAATTGCCAATAGAAATAAAAGTATCGTGTTCATTGAAGATTATTGTATATCATTATGTTTTCAATGCATAGTGCAACCTCTACCTCATAAATAATGACTTAGAAGAATATAGTTGACTTTTCATCACAGCCTACATAATGAATTGTATGTAAATAATTACATGTTTAGGCATCATTTTTCATACCAGCAAGCATGTCCCAAGCAGTTGAACCAGGTTCTGGATTCAAGCTCTGTTTGGAAGGACTTTCTGACATTTGACTCCAGTAATGGCGATAAATTTCAGGTCTGCATCCCTTTTGCCACATGATAACAGGTGCCATTTCCATAGCAAGGCTCCGAGAATCCATCTGAACAAGGTCAACAATGTTGAGCATGCTGATCAAAACCAATTTGCATGTAGAATCTAACAAGTAACAAAAGTGTGATTGTTCTTAAGGTCAGCCATTGATAGGAAAATAAAAACATGATGCTCATATTCAGGGAGTGAAGAAGGTTTCTAATTATGACAAAGCAAGTTATACAACTTGGGAAACAGTGCTAAAACGAGGAGAGAGAAAAGAATAGAAGGGAAAAAAAGTTACTGAACACGGCAAATCCTACAAGAAGTTAAAACAAAATTGTAATGTATTAAGGTGCATATACTAGTCAGTGACATAGAACTACTCAAATCAAACAATGAAAACCCACAATAAGGCCATCAGAAGAAAGTCTAAATTAAACTAGGAACAAATCCTATCCCAGAGAATATACAACAACAGCAACCACACCTTATCCCACTAAGTGGGGTCGGCTACATGAATCAAACGACGCCATAGTGTTCTATAAAAAAAAAAAAAAAAAAAAAAACATGTCTCCAACTCATCTCTAGATCCCTCTTAATAGTTTTTCTAGGTCTCCCCCTACGACTACTGATATGACTCCCCTCCATCTGATCTATTCTCCTTACTACAAAATTTACAGGTCTCTCGCTACATGCCCAAACCAACTAAGTCTAGTTTCTACCATCTTTTCTAGTTCTACCCCAACTCTATAATGTTGTTATTTCTAATTCTATCCCGTCTAGTCTTACCACACATCCAATCATATGTATGACTTTATAAATAGTTATGACTAATCATGGTTACCTTACATTTCAAATAGTATATGACATTTTTCAAATGTTTTACAAGTGGACAATAGTATGCTCCATTTACCGTGTCAATAGTCTTTGATCAAACAACAAAATAATAAGGTGAAACACAAGAACATTAAGAATGTTGTGAAGGGTATGAAGGTAAGCTGATGGCCAAACATAAATTTGAGAAAACAACATGACTCACACAAGTGTCAGGCTACAAGTGAGAAAATTAAGTCTACAAAACAGTTCAGAAACCATAACCTTCAAAACCAATTTTGTTAAATACATGACCTAACATATGAAAACAAATCAAATGTCTTAAAAGAAATGAACAATTCAAACGGCAATACAGATTTCCAAACAACAAAAGAAATGTATAGATTCAATTTACTTTTGACATCGGTTAAAAGCTAAATACCAAGCAAAAAAAAGTTCATTACTTAATTACGTTTTAGGAAAGGAAATGTGTATAAGAGAGTGAAGAGATTTGGGCCAAAAGAATCCACCATACATATTTATTAAATAGTAAAAATAGTGCTCATCCATATACGAAACCCAATCCCACTTTCACCAAACAATTATTCACACTCACTTACAGAAGTCGCTTACCTTATTGAGAAGTGATTTCTGACTAGCACGGAGCAAAAGTGCGGTTATAAACTCCAGAGTCATATAGTTCACACTGGAAAGCCTCTTAAGTATGTTTCTCATGGAATATATGTTGGTTCGAGCACCTTTGATCTCATTATAAAGCTCCAATGTGGTCAGTGGCTCAGGAAGGCTAGCAAGATAGTATTTAACAAGAGCTGCTACATCCACTGGATTTGAGCCTTCTGGCACTGCAGCAGTTGAATCTGCAACATACAACTTTATAAGCAAATATAGCACTGTCTAACTTTAATGATATAATCTATCAATTACTGAAAGAATGATCGAAATACCTTGGTTGTATAGGGCAACCAACTGCTGAATAACCTTTTTGTCCCCTTCAGATTTAAAAAGATATGGCAGATTCAATCCTGCATATGATTACAACCGTGGAATTACTACAAGATTAGAATTAAACAATCAGAAAAAGAAAAGAAACATAGACTGATACATGGATATAGAACCTTACTCTAAAAAAAGCTACCTGAAACTATAAGGTAATCTGCACAATTGACTAGTATCTGAGGAATAGGCTTGCTGCAATCTTGCCTCTGTACAGTAATCTCAATCGGAACTCCAAATACTGGGGTCAAGATGATGAACGATTAACTACTAGAATGCCGGAAGTCGCCAATTTATAATTAATGTAAAAATCTACATCGAAGAAAAGTATGCTATGCATAACAGTGTGTCAAAATGGAATTCATCCTAAGATTCCTTGTTAGATCAACGAAACTACTTCTACAGAGTTAACAAAAAAGACTCTGGATAGTTCTACATAGTCAGTCCCATTTCCGTCAAATACTCACTTGTTCAATTATGTGGTTTGAGAAACTTACCATCAGTTTTAGCAACTCCCTGCAAAAAAAATAAAAAATAGTAAGAATTTTTTAGAATGATCTATACTGATAAACAAATGCCACATAATTTGCCAAATGTCATATACCTTTTGCCATCTTTCAATGTCTGTCAAGATAGTCTTACTTTTTTGCGCCGTTATTTTTGCCACCTGAAACAAAAGATAACGAGGCCAAATAAAAGAAAGAAAAAATAAAGAATCTGAGCATCAAATTGGAACAACAAAAATATAATTAGTGCTAACTTGGTGTATGACTAGTAAATAAATGTCACAATTCGCCAAAAATCATTTACATAACAACATTACCTCTTCAACCTTGGATTTCCCCACAACCACCTTTTCTTTTGTTCCTGACAAACCTCTCCTTAGGAATGCACCGGTTGTAGCAGCAGCAGATATCATTCGATCCTGTACAGCATGTCTTGTAGACGGCTCCTGAAGACGTGCCCACCGACTTTTGACTATCGTCCCAACTTTTCCCGCCACTTCAGCTACATTACTCTTTGTATCCTTTGTGACCTCGCCAACAAACGTTCCCGCTGATTCCTTAGCTTCTTTAAGCTTGACCCCTATATTAAATTTCATTATAAACAAACAAACAAAGAGCATACGGTAGTAAACAAGAAAAGGAAAAAAGTGCACAAATTTAGTGAAAGGTACCTGAGGAAGAAAAGAAACCACTCGCCTTATCTTGCCACTGAGGTGAGATTACAGAAGGCATTGACTCAGAAACAAGTTACAAAAACAACTCGATGACGGAATCAGTTGAAACCCGATTCTGTATAGAAGTCAAGCGCCATTAAAGACAAGTTATCATCATGAATTCACTTAAACAAACTTCTGTTTATAAAAACCGAAAAATAAAATGAAAATGCATTTTCAATATAAACCAATGACATCTAAAAAAATCCACTATTTTTCCATATCACCCTACTTTTGTAAGGGTATTTGGAAATTGATTGTAGGACATGGAAAATTGGCCGTTTCAGATTGGATGTCAATGTGAAAGAGTTATGCGTAAAGTGGATGTATATTAAGGTTTTGTTCAGATAAACTGTTGAATTAAGCGCTTATAGCATATGCACACACTTATCATGTAAGAGCCTATTTGGATTGACTTATTTAAGCTTATTCATTTGTGATAAACACTTACGAGACAGTTTGGAAGAACTTATGACATGTTCATTCATAAGCTATTATCATAAGTACTTCAAGATAGCTTATAACGTATAATACAAAAACAATTTAACTTTGTTTTATCTCTTGTTGTAGAAATAACTTATGCTAAAAGCTGCAAATTAAGTTGTTTATCCAATCAGAGCTTAAGTGCTTATGGGTAAGTTATTTCTATAAGCTGAAAACAGCTTATGAACATGGCATAAGCTCAAATAAGTAAATATCAATAAAATTAGTTATCAATTATCATCAAGGAAGATTATCAATATGAATTTGAACAAAATCATCAATCATAAAATTAATAATTTATTTTTTAGATTTGAACATAAAAATAGTCAACCTTGACCATAAAAATGATCAAAAATTGTGTGCAGTAAAGAGTAAAATCAAATTGAAGTACAGAAAATATGAACAACAATTGTTAACTAAACTATAACAAAAAATGAATCAATCAAAAAAATTAGAGAGAATCTGATAAAAAAATTGTACCTTGTTCGATTGAGTGGAAGATAGAGTTAGAGAGAGAAAGAGTGCGACAGAAGAGAAGAAGAGAGATATGGATTAAGAATAGGACTGCTCTGACAAAGTCGTTAGATCGAATCAAGTAACAACAAAATTATAACGGCACTTCTTTTGTCTTTTAACTGATACTTTTTTTTGTTCTCTTTTTCTTTTCTTTTGTTTCCATTAATAAGTGGGGTGTCTGGGGTTCGAACTCCGGCCCCTGCATATAATAATGCATTGTCCTACCAACTGAGCTATGCTCACGGGACCTTTTGTTTCCATTCTTCGTGGGTGTATTGGATCATGATTTTAAGGGATTTTAAAAGACTTTTTTATCATAAAAAAGTCTTGTGGTATTCAATCAAGACTCTTTTCAATTTAAAAAAAGTCTTGTGTTATTCAATCAAGATTCTTTCTCATTTAAAAAAAGTCTTGTGGTATTCAATCAAGACTCTTAATCACTTAAAAAAAGTCTAGTGGTATTCAAAATCATTCAGATTTGGAAGGATTGTTTAATAAATTAGATTTTGATGG
>Ga0315914_1003298_pt1 | contig 24568 bp, 10 predicted proteins | sample MpolenodulesMG_FD_203920 | JGI IMG/M metagenome (GOLD analysis project Ga0315914, IMG submission 203920) | Medicago polymorpha root nodule microbial communities from Los Angeles, California, United States - elongated nodules | ecosystem: Host-associated > Plants > Roots > Nodule | place: USA... | reverse complement strand
GTATTTAATTGGTATCGTTTTGATCCCTTAACGTTTCCAGAGCCAATGCCAAAACGACACGTGTACTACACTTAACGTTTTTTTATTAAACCTAACGGAAGGGACCAAAAAATGTAACGAAAATTAAATTAAAGTACTCAAACGGTCTTTTTTCTAGTTAAGGGACGAAAGCGATACCAAATAAATACTTAAGGGACCAAAAGAGCATTTAAGCCTTATATATATGAAAAGTTTGAATCAAATCAAAATTTCAATCCCAAATGACAACCTCAAATATGTTGAAACAAAATACGTTTTGTACAATATGTTTCTAAAGTTTTGATGATAACAAAGTATTAAAGAACAATTGGATATGGTAATATATATTTGAGCGAGCATAACCAAAGATTAAAATTTATCAAGTTCTGAAGATATATAAGAGCATCTAAAACACTAGGGAAGTTAAAGACTTTATAGAAGATTTGAAGTAAGGCTAACGAGAAGTCAACGTTTTGATCAGAAGTGAAAAATCCATTTAGAAGCTACTGAAGGTCAGGCTGTGGATCATTATACTCTGAGTCACCCAAACTCCGAATCACCCAAACACTACTTAGGAGCCACGCCAACTTTGTCTTCTTCTTAAGAAGGGTTGCTTTCAGCACCTAACCAAGTACAGTTTGTCTTTTTCTGAATCATGTGTCAAGTCAAATTCAGGGACAAAATGAACGAAACGGATAATTCTAATTGCAACAAATGGATTTCGAATGTCTCTTCAACGACATTAACCATATCATGTAACATTGCAACATCTTTGATCAAACTTCTTAAAGACTCTAATTTATGCGCTGGAACATCTCCAACGTCTCTTATATTCTTCACTATATAAGGAGTTGAAGACCTAAAGAAAGATACAAGACTCTGCAGTTTTTACAAGTGACACCTAAAAGCCAAGAATTTCAAATTTCTTCATTGTTATAATTTTTCAAATTTTGCATTTTGGTCCTCAAATTTTCCAAAATTTTCAAATTGACCCTACAATTTTTCATAAATTATAATTTGACCCCTCTAATTTTTTCAAATTGATCCCTAATTTCAATTTTCAAATTTGGTCCAAAAAAATTAAATTTAAAAAAGTTGTCCAAAAATGATGATAATGAAATTTTTTATTACTTCATCCAAACATAAGTATTGATAAATGAAAGTAATTTAATTGAATCATTTGAATTACATAGAATTCCAAATTCTTTAAAAGTTCTCAATTACATCATCCAAACAGACTCTAAGAATCTAACTCTGTTTTGTAATTGTTTAGACCTTTGATTGTATATCAACTATAAAACCGATCAATCTTTTATTTGATTAAGTTAGATTGTTAAAAGTCTCTTACTTGTGTGATTGAGCATTTGAAAGTTTCTTCCTTGTGTACTTGAGCATTTGTAATCTTTAGTGATTATAGTAAAAATCTCTTGGAGTAAGGGGATTGTACTACTCTTGGATTGTGAGAGAAACCAATATAAATAGGAAATATTTATAGTAGTTACTATTATGTTACTACAAAATTTCAAATTAACAATAATCATCAAATCAATAACTCTTATCTTCCCGTTAATATAAAAAAAAAACAATAACTCTTATCTGCCCGTTAATATTAAAAAAAAATTGAACCAATCAAATTTTGCAATCCAAAATTACAAACTCATATCAACCTTTACTATAATGATTGATAACTTGGCATGGAAAACTCATTCATTTCTGTATTTTCACGTAAACAAAAATCATTTTAAATAGAAAATCATTGAAGTAACTCTTATTTTACTACAAAAACTCAAATTACAAATTGTGATCAAATCAATGACTCTTATCTGCATAAGTATCTAAAGCAGTGTTTGGTTTGGAGTTTTTACCTTGCATCTCAATGTCACTTTATTGTGACTTTAAGGAAACTAGAAATCCCAGCTTTAACTTAGACGTGCATTTTTTTGTTGTTCACCGCTATTTCAAACACATACTAAGTCATATTTGAAAACACTCGCTGCTAGGGTTTCTAGTAGGAGCGTCGGTCTTCAAATTTCATCGGGTTATTGTTGTCTTCCATAGATTGTGTGCCAACCATTTGCTACCTATCCATATCATTTCATTTGACGTTTTTTCATTTTGTGATCCACCAAAATTGGACATGTCAATTTCATCTCCAAAATTTAATGTAATTACCTGAGGGATATTGGTGAGAGCGCACTTTGTGTGAGATTGCAAGTGTTGTATGTACACCACTCATCATTGATAGCGCCACTTAAAAGAGATTATTGGTCACTACACATGCATACATGTAGATATGTATCTCTCACGTCGCCTATTTTATGAAATACCTGTGGAAAGGGATGGTTTTGCTTTTAATGTGGAGGTTCAATATGAACGGTTGCCGGATTTTTGTTTTCGTTGCAAAAAATATTTGCCACAACGTTTCTAAATGTTGTTGGCTGCATCCTCAGCAAAACGAAAAGGTCGGCAATGAAAAATCAATAAAATTGGACAAAGGGAAACAACAAGAAAAAGTTCAGAAGCAACCAATTTAGGTTTGGCAAGAAAAGGATAATCTCACAGGCATCAGTTCATTTGAAAAACCGATTGATAGCAATGATGATGTGATTCTGTCAAAAACAAAAGGAATGATGATGTGAATTCTCAAGTGCAAGTTGTTAATGCGTAGCTTGAGATAGAGAACTTCCAAGCCCACGGAAGATGTGATTATTAATGTCAGAGATGAACCAATATGTGTTAAGGAACATCAAATTGTTAAAAAAAAAGGAAAATATTAAGGTCAAGGAATCTAATGGTGTTTCATAGACGCAAGTTCCGAACTACATTGAATCCTTTTGTCAGAAATGTTGATACTTTCTTCAGCTTGGCCCTCCAAAATGTCACAGATGAGATGTCTACGAACAACCTCCCTAGATCCCTAGAGCCTGTTTTGGAACTTGTTGACCAGCAGAAGCATTCAGAGCTCGTTAAGGTTCCATATCCGGTTGATCAAACACAAGAGTGGGTTCTTAATGATGATGTCATGCCTAAGACCAAATTGGTGCATGGTACAGAGGTGGATCTCCCACGTAGCAATCCAGCTATGCAGAAGGAGGTGGAATTGCTTCGTCAAATTCGTGATATGTAGCAAAATGGGGCATAAGTTCCTTTTACACCATATTTGACGAAAAAACAAAAGCAACAACTCAAAAGAGCATACAAAACCCGTTCTAAGGATGAACCATCCCCAATTACGAAATGAAGGTTCTATACTGGAATTAGAGGTGTTTGTTGTGCGAATAACCATGCAAACCATGGCCACTTTGATTAGGGGTAAGTGTGGTTGGAGACTTTACAACCAGATCTTAGGGAGGATTTATTTAGAGCCGCTTTGACTTGCCTTTTTCATTTTAGTTTTTGAAGGTTTTGGTTAGGTATTCCCCTCTTTGATATACTTTTTCCATTTTTTTAATAAATATTACTCCCCCTGTCCCAAATTAAGTGAATTATTTGCTCATTTCACACTTATTAAAAAAATGTTTAAGTGAAGGAGAGAGAAAAATGGTTTCAAGGGTCCTTGTTAAGTATTGGTGCATTTACCATTATCATAAATGCAAAGTGGAATATATTGAATTGAAATTGATGAAAATAATAGGCTAAAATGCACTTTTCACCCCTTAAGTTTAAAAAAGTTGCGATTTTGGTCCCCTATGAAAGAAATGACAAAAGTGACCCCCCATGTTTAGGGAAATATGCTCTTTTGACCCCTAACATATGGGAAATATGATCTTTTGACCCTTTATCTTTCCAAAAAGTTGCTATTCCTTTTTTGGGACACGTGGCATCTTCTCAGCAATTTTGGGACGAAAGGGGCCAAAATTGTAATTTTTTTAATAGGGGGGCAAAATCGCAACCGTTTGAAACTTAGGGGTCGAAAAGTGCAGTTTAGCCAAAATAATATTAACTAGAGTTATAGTTGGGAAAAGTTAATTAATATTGCGTTGAAAAGTGAAATGAATAAGTTATTTTAAGACAATATTTTTTTACAAAATGGTCACTTATTATAGGACGGAAGTATGAGTTAGGCATCAAAGGATGGGGTGTCATGGAAGTACCAACCCAGTTGGGATGTCTATGATTCCTCAGATGCCTACCTTTTCTCTTAGGCTATGTTTGGATTGGTGGTAAGTGATGGAATTAAGTGGCAAGTTGTTATATTCCATTGTTTGAATTTGCAAATAATGAATGGAATGAAATGGGATATAATGGAACACATTCCATCCCATACCATTCAATCTTTCAATTTATTTTATTCAGTAAACATAAATGATATTATTTTTCTCTCTAATGTCTTCAAAGCACTCTCAAGATACATATAATTAAGAGGTCAAAAAATAATGTATTTTTCAACCTCAAATAAAATTTGTCTTGTTTCATTTGCTTCAGTTTCGCATTTTATAAGTTTTATTTTATTGTTTTGGAAAATTTCACACTAAATATATAGTTAATGATTAAAACAAATCTCTTGTCTCAGCCATCAAATCTAATAGAAAAAATCTGTATATTATCTCTTCAAAAATTTATCAAAACATTGATCCTATTTATTACACAATTTTAGTAAAGATAACATTGAAAGAATCATATATAGGATTATATCAGTGACGGAGACAGGAATTTTATAGAACTTAAGCAAAAAATTTATCGCAGAACGTTACTTCCTTCTTGCGAATAATTTCACATTTTCTACGGATAGTTTCACATTTCCTGCAGATATAACTTTCCTGCGGATCTTAAAATCCTAAGGTATTACCTCACCTGGGAACCTAAATCCTTAGCAAAATCTGCAAAAAATGTGTTTCCTGCGGAATTTACACAAAAATCCGCAGGTAAATCCGCAGGAAAAGCTAAAAGTTATAATAATGGCTGGGTTTGATACAAAGAAAGTTGGAGCTGAGCCTAGGCTAGTGCCAGGCTAGCTGGGGGGTGGCTCCGCCCCTGGATTATATCATACAACATCTAATGTTTATATTGATCTCTTTCTAAACAACATTCTCTATTTTGTAAGTAGAGAGGATCTTTACTCGGAAATAGGTGTCGCATGTAGAGTTTTGGACACGTTACCTCCTGATTCTGACATGGAGATAACTGTAGAGAGAACACCGTTCCTTGTTTGAGGTTAGACAGACCCTCGCGCATGTCACGCTACTTGTGAACAAACACACACCGTAACACAAATACAACCTCAATCAATGTCACCTGATTCAGCATGCATGATAATGGGTCCCTCACCGTTCAAATCATAACATGTGGGTCCCATAAGAAACTTCCTTGATGAACGGCATTAGCTGGCCGGCAGTAGTAGTAGTACGACAAAACTTGCAGCACAACACACACCACAGTATAGTACCCTCACACACACACCACGTGGTCTCTTTTCAAGGATTGTTTTTTCTTCTAATTTTTTGTATGTATGTACAAAATGAAAGTCATTTTTTAATAATCAATTTCAACTTTATTTGTAACACATGAAAATATAATTTAGTGAAAACAAAATAGAACAAGAACCAACAAAATGATTGAATTAATTTGTTTAGGTTTATATGATAGTGTTGATTTGAGACTTTGTAGTATGCTTTTTTTAAAATTTCAGTTTTGATTTTACTTGGTATCAATTTCAATGAGTTAGTTTGACTTTTTAAAAAGAACAAAAAGAAAATGATTGAGCTCAAGTGGTGTTATTGATTTTCATGTATAAGGAGGGTTTTACGAAACTAACTTCGAGTCTCACATCGAATGTCATGATTCTGATGAGTGGGTTTATGTATCAAATGCTTCAAAGAGCAATCCTCCTCTTTGAGCTTTGGTTTTGAGATAAAGTTAGGTTCAATTTGTATCAAATGGTTAATGAACTCGGCTAAAAGACGTATTGTTCGGAAGAAAAAAAACTCAAATAAAATGATTAGTTGAGTTTGATTTCAATAGTAAATTGGTATAGTCTACTAAAGCACCCTTATTGATTGTAATTAATGGAGTGAAATTCAATAAATAAGGATATATTAATGGAGAAAAAATAATAAATGTTGTATTGATATTCTAAAGTGATGATTATTTCGAGTTATAGAAAAAATAAAGTGACAATTAAAATGAGACAGAAGGAATTTTTTTTTTTTTTTGTTACAAAGCTAATCAAAGACAAAAGAAAAGAGTACAAAAAAAGAAAGAAGAGAGAACTGGGTCCTACGGAAGAAGACTCCTAAGACGTCACTCTGAATCAGATGGAGGAGGTCTTTCGGATGAGCCAAGTGTATGACGAAGCCAACATCAGAAGCGGAGCCCATCTTTGCCAAGAAATCAGCACTCTAATTACCTTCTCTGGGAGTATGATGCACTAAAAAATTATTGGAAGCCAACATGTCATTTATGTCTTAAGTGAGAACAACATAAATATGATAGTGCGAAGTGTCCCCCTTTATGAGAGATTAATGGAAAGTAGGGAATCCAAGTAACAAGCCAAATCGTCTATACCCATATCAATAGCCATGCGCAAGTCATGGTAAATAGATGTCAATTCTGCCAACAAGATATCATCAGAATGGGATATCATACCTGAGAAAGCGGAAAGGAAAATGCCCCCGTTATAACTTTTCTTAATCAAACTTTACTTATTTTTTAACTGAATTCTGGATTATAAAAAAAATTTAACGTAAAGAAAATAGTTATCGCATGAAAATATGAGTTTGCAAGGGTCGGGTTATACTCAATCAAAATCCGTATTTTATGATACCAAATGCAAATGCAAGATTCATTATGATACGACAAATTTAGTGTGATACCCAATACGTATTTTATGTGTTATATAAATTTTCATTCCTGCAACATATGAATTTCATGGGAAAGATCATATATATTTATCTAGCGTACACGTTATATTATATCATCAAACAAAAGATAAATAATTTTTAACTTTTGTCATTACAATTTCATAAATATATTTACAAATTAAGAGATTAATGTAATGTAATGGAATGCATGCTAATTGAAACAACCAGGCTGTTAACATGTGCGTGCGAAAGCATGCAACGATGGAGAATAATGTACTACCTTTGGTCTTTAATCTTAAACCCACATAAAATAAAATTGACTTATGAGATGAGGACCACATCTGTGTATAGATATTTGTTTAGGTCATCTTATTTTCAATGTACTTTTAACACATTCTCTTATATTCAAAACTATTGAGTTGATGTCTGGATATAAATGATGAGTGATTCGATAACAAAAATTTGGTCGTATACGATCCAACGTATCTTAGAAGAGGTTTTAATATGTATTAAAATTTGTGGTTGAATCTAACACAACTTCACAAAACTAACTTGTGAGATAAAGATTATCTTTGTAAATATGTGTTCATATCATCTCACATCTGGATGAGACTCTTAACATTTGTACAATACATTAAAGTTCCACATTTTAGGTATTTAAATGTGTCACATGTGTCGGACTAATATTATGGTGCATGGGCACACTTGAAGTGAGTCACCGATAAATCTACTTAAATTAATCCGATGATGTTGGTTAAAAACATTGAGGTGTGTTCTATCTCAAGGTTTCATGACTTTCTCTCTTGCCAAAACAAAGTGAGTCACATCACATGGAAAGGCACACACAATATATAACTCCCCAATATATAAATACTGAAAATAAACCAAAAACGTGGACTCAACGGTCCCTTCTCTCTCTCTCTCTCTCTTTCTCTCCCTTCAATGTAGTTCATCGGAGAATGGCAAACTATCACCGGAACAACGTCGGAAACCTCGTTCTCGGCCACCACCACCACCACTCTTCAAAACCACCAACATTCTCCCACCACTTCCGTCTCTGGAACTCCCTCTCACTCGCCTCCCTCCGTCGTCTCATCTTCCACGCCGTCAGCTGCGGCGGCGCCACCTCCCGTTACAATCACCGCCGCCGTAGCACTTTCAACGAAGATGACACTGAAGACTTCTCTTCATCAGCAGCTTCTTCCTTCGACAAACGGCAACAGACTCAAACTTCAAAACCGAATGTGAAATCGGAGAAGCTCTCCGATCTTCTTAACATGGCGGAGATGGAGACGGAAGAGGAAGCGAAGAAGAAGGAAGAAGCTCTAGAGAAACTTAAGAAACTTGTGAAGGATTTGCATGAGGAAGATGATTCGGTGAAGCGGCGAGAAGCTGCGTCCTCCGTGAGAATGCTCGCTAAGGAGAATTTGGAAGTCAGAGGAACACTGTCGATGCTCGGAGCTATTCCACCGTTAGTCGCAATGCTCGAATCGAAAGACGTTGATTCTCAGATCGCTTCTCTCTATGCATTGCTCAATCTTGGAATCGGAAACGATGCGTGAGTTTCTTCATCTTCTTAGCTTTTTTTTTTGTTTTTTGTATGTAGACAGAGTGACAAACATCGCATGAAACTCATACTTACAACTGTAAGATCACGGGTTCGAACCCAGATGAAAGTATCGAGTTTAGCAATATCGACATTATCAGTTGAATTTCTGTGTTATATTGTTAACTTTCTGTTTTTGTGGTTAGGTAAATTTTGGTGGCTAATTTTGATTGATTATGTCATTTTCATTTAATAATTAATTGATTATGATTATTCTCTTTGTATTAAATTGTTAAAATGACAAGCATGTGATTTTAATTTTGGTAGTTATATATCATTTTTTTGTTTTTATTATTATTATTAATAAAAGCTGTTCTGTTTTGTATTCTTTTTTAATGTTAATGTCTATTTCTACACATGATGATGATGATGATGTGTTTTTCATTGTTTCTTGCATATGTATGATTGTGATGTTAGGAGAATAATCGAAAAAAGTTCATTTTTTTATTTGGGTTTTTTTGTTATTGCAGAAATAAAGCAGCCATTGTTAAAGTTGGTTCTGTTCATAAGATGCTTAAGCTTATTGAATCTTCAGATGGTATTGATTCGGCAGTTTCTGAAGCGATTGTTGCGAATTTTCTTGGATTAAGTGCTTTGGATTCGAATAAACCGATAATTGGGTCTTCGGCTGCAATACCCTTTTTAGTTAGAACTCTTCAGAATAAGAATTTAGATAAGAAAAGTAGCAATCAAGTTAAGCAAGATGCTCTTAGAGCACTTTACAATCTTTCAATCTTCCCAGCCAATGTTCAGTTTATTTTGGAAACTGATTTGGTACCGTTTTTGATAAACTCGATTGGAGACATGGGAGTAACTGAAAGAAACCTTTCAATCCTTAGCAATTTGGTATCAACTAGAGCGGGTAGAAAGGCAATAAGTGCTGTCCCGGATGTGTTTCCTATCTTGGTCGATGTATTGAATTGGAATGATTCACCTGAATGCCAGGAGAAGGTTTCGTATGTTTTGATGGTTATGTCGCACAAATCTTATGGTGACAAGCAGGCCATGATAGAGGCAGGGATTGTGTCATCGCTTCTTGAGTTGTCGCTTATTGGTACAACTTTGACTCAGAAACGGGCTTCAAGGCTATTGGAAAGTTTGAGAATAGATAAAGGGAAACAGGTTTCAGAGAACTATAACGGAAATTTAGGCGCAACTGTCTCTGCCCCAATTTGCGGAACTTCGTCGTCGTGTGCAAAACCAGATGGAGGTGGAGGAGGAAAAGAGTGTTCGGAAGAAGATGAAGATATGATGAGCGAAGAGAAGAAAGCAGTGAAGCAATTAGTCCAATTGAGTTTGCAAAACAACATGAGAAAAATTGTGAAAAGGGCCAACTTGCCTCAAGATATAGTCCCATCAGATCATTTTAAGTCACTCACTTCAAGTTCAACTTCAAAGAGTTTACCATTCTGAAGAATTTTCGATGTGCAGTGAGTCTAGGTTGAAGAGAATGAACCATAATGTATGTTAGTCTTTATATCATAGTTTTATTTAGCTTTTAAGCTTGTATTGTATGTAGTAGTAGCAGTTAACTTCTCTACTAGCATTACTAAATTAGACATTGCTTGTTAAAATCTTAATAGATAGTTGTAAAATATATTTCTAGTTTAGGTTTCTTGATAAGATTGCATTGTTTCTGGTTAATATTTTGTTCCTTTTACATTGAGTAAGCTCAATCTTTCAAAAATGATAATGAGAACAAGCTTCCATGCTATAGAAATGGACACTCCCAACTGAACTAAATCAGTTTTTGTGTCTATAATGTATGTACTATCATTGTGTATGGATGGCTTGCTTCCAAGGGCATGACATGCAAAATTGGTTAATCTTAGGGATGCTAAGGTCAAAACATTGTTATGAGTGTCCCTACATTCATGGAGTCACTTTCAAACTCTAGTACAAATTTGTCTTCTTTTGGGTCCTACATCATGTTTTATTATGCTTAATCATTTTATTGGATCTAATGTGAAAGAGGGTTGTCGGTCGTTTTCATCTTTCTTTTATATAAACAACAGGGACTATTCATTGTTATTTTCTATTTGAGAATCTTTCCCCTGTTGGTATGTCAATTCCAATTTCCATGTGTTGTGTTTCAAGATTCTAATTTGGGTGAGTGAGTTGATTGAAGTTTGTTAGAGTATGAATTTGCAGTGAGATTGTTATGTACTAGTTGTTAAACTCTTAATTTTTTTTGGTAGTTAAAATGAATTTATTAATTACCATGTGTGTTTAATTAATGCCACATGCATTAGTTTACTGAATTGTTTTTATTTTTCAACTAGTCATACAGATCCAAATGAGAATGGAAGGACTAAACTTAGATCTAGTTTGGCATGGAAAGCTTAGCTGTTAGTTGCAGATAAGGGCATTTTGACCCCACTATATATGTAAATGCTGTATCATGTCCCTTGTAGGGTACTATAATATTTGTAATATTATCTTCTGGTGATTCCTTTAATTATATTGACTTTAGTGTAAATATTCTAATGTTAATGAAGTTTTGTTTTTTAAAATCTAGTAACAATTAGGCCACTCTTCCATCATGTACCAATTAAGGGTTGATTTTCTTTATTTTGCTTGAGACCAAGATTCCACAAGTTTTTTGTGCACAACATGTTCCAAAAGCTAGTGTTTTCTGCTTGGACGGCAATAAGTTGAGAATTTGTGGCCCAGACAATAATGATACATGTGTAATTGATGAATATCCATTTTTGATACCTATTGAAGTTTTCAACCTAAATTATTTTCAATGGCAATAGAAGAGAAATGATATTCAATTTGTGAACACCATTAATGACAAGTTTTGTATACATAGTAGTGAATATTTGAAAGAGGTGGCTAGTGCAATATGTGTTAGATATGAAGAAGAAATGGTTGGAACATGTCATTCATGGCAATTTGGTCAGTAAATCTATGTTTGTCTATTTTACTGCTAAGTCAGTTCAGCTTGCTAACTTTGGAACTTTTTTTGTGGACAAAAGCAACTAGTTTGGTACATGTCATTTATAGATATTTCACAACTAGTTAATGTTTGTATAGAAATCTGCTATGTGGGGTAAGAAAAAATCGTGGCTTTAATATTTCTAGTTAATGTTTGTATAGTTACATGCATTTGATGAGTCAGTACTACACCATATCACAAGTCACAACTAGGAAGATTAACTCATCTAAAACACAATTAAGAGATGTAAAGAGGTCAAATCCTTAATCACATGTTTAATTCACACACACATTTGGCTGCCAATATCAAAGTTAGTATGCATTATTCATATATGGACCACACCTTTCTATTTGCTTTCAAAAACTGTCCCAATTACTGACATTGATGATAAATCGTTATACAGTTTTGAAATAACTGCACTGCGTTGATGGTGTTGATGGTAAGGATTTAAAATTTATCTACCAAATTTTATCTTTATTACCATTAGTTAACAAACAAAAAAGATTTAGTCATCTCTGCACTCCCTATAAAATATTTTATCAAAACACCCCAAAGAAAAAAGGATTTTTTTTCCTTATCTACCAAAAACACCCCAAAGTAATTTTTTTTTAAAGGACTAACTAAGTCGTTGTTAGTCATTATATTTAGTATGTTTTCCGTCTTCACTAATATTTGAATCACGGTCTTTTAACTCCTCCAATTCTTTCAATTTTTTGATAAAAACTATCCCTCGGACTCAATTATAAACAAATTTCTACTTTTTATACTCATTCAATAAATGATATCATTTATTAAATAAATTTAAAAAGTCAAAATCTGCAATTAAGATAAAGTGACGGAGTATTACTAATGTACATGGTGGGTGCACCCTAATACATGCCCCCTATCTTTTTCTGACATCAAGGCAAAATGTGGTATGGACCAATTTTTTGGCCAGTAGCTCCCTATCTTTTTCTGATTTCACAGCAAAATATGAGCACTCCATGTTATTTTGTAGTTGCACTAATTACTCCTCCTTGTACCTTTTGGTAAAGTGGAGATTCATTTTTTTATGAGATAAAGTGGAAAATCATTAAATGCACATGATTGCGCTTTACACATACTGAAATTGGAAAACATTACTGTATGGAGCAGAATAGAATCAAAATAATGAGAGTATGAGACAATTGTGAGAGGTAATAGTGATTATATTAAAAAAGATGATTGCTCATATGACATTTTGCATTGTGGACACTCACTATATGAAGCTGTGAAATGGTTTTATATTTTTCATTTGAGTGTAGATGGAGGTGGTGGATCATCATAAATATGATTGATAATCTGATATCTAAGTTTTATTTGTCCTACTATTTGCGTTAATTACATGAAATGATGTAAACTTATATAGTGTATCTCAATGAGGAAGTAGTTTTTCATCACACTAGGTCTCTATTCTCTATATTATGTTTTCATTATAGTATGTCCATTAAGGTGGTACCTAACTTGAAAAATTAATCTCTACAATTACGTGTTGATGATAAACGATATACACTAACAAAAAAGAATTATTTATCATACTCTTTGCATGCACATACGCACAAATATTTCTCATATTGGATGTGAAAAAACTCGCTTTGGCTATTGTCCCATGTTTTAGGCGCATGGACTGCTGGCTGCTGCCCTATGCGCAACCTATTTGAAGTTGCTAATGTCCTGCTCCTAGTAGTTGCGCGAGGCACCAGTATAATATGAATTGTACATGCTATATGGGTTGCACGAGGCGCATGGATTGTTCTTACATAGCTTGTGAAGCTAATTTCTTGTAATATCTTTGTATCACTCATTTCATAGTAGATAAGTTGATATCTTCCCGGTTGTATGACATAGTGGTCTAAACTAGGTAAACAAATATCGACGTGTTGTTTTCTCTACTCTCTTAATTGTAATCCTTGATTGTGTTTGTAAATTTGCTTAGTTTATTATGTATGTTGTTGCTGCTTGAGACAGCTTTGATATTGATTTATGTTGCTCCACACATCTAAGTTAATTTATTGGTATGACACATCAAGCACTTTGAAGGGCATTATCCAAGTAATTCTTAGTATCTTACCGTTGATTGGGCAATTAAATTTTGCTTTGTTGAGTGAAAAATCTGCAAAGGCAAAAGAAAGGGAACGTCTTTTAATAGGAAAACAAAGGTTAGATGATGATTACAGCTACCACATTTCATAATCAATTTCTCATACAGACCCTACATCATACGTGTGGCATAACTTTGCTTTAATTTTTAATTCAGAGATCATGTCCCTAGTGCTAGAGAAGTACTTCACCTACCTTCAATTATGTAATTACACAAACAAAATTAAAATCACTAGTTCATTAGCTACCATGAAGTTATGTAGAGGATGTTGTGCTGCATTTATTCCATCATTGAAATTGTATAGTGAGTGCAGCATGCAGGAATGTTTAACAAAAATATTGTTAGGCATCACTTAACGCCTAACAATATTTAGCTCAATGACTCCTAAAAAAATTTATTTTAACTCAATGACTCATTTATATTTATATGTTAACAATTAGATCGCATGTATTAATGGACATTCCTTATTTATTCCAAGGAGAACTTATTTCTAATTTAACACCATTCACCATGGTAACAATATTAACTCGCATATCTATACTTGGATCCCAGCACCAGTCAAGGAAACTAAAAATAAAAATTTTAAGTTTAAAAAACTAACTTTTTAAATTTTTGATGAGTTGATCAATAACTTCTTATACAAATATGTTATATTTGATTTATTAACTAATGTCGAGGGTACCATTTAACATTTTCTTTATTCTGATTAAAAGAGGTAGTTGAAGTTAAACTAGAGGAGGAGTACGTCAATGTCAATCATTGTAGGAGCCGTTTGATGTACCTATCGTGTTAAATACAAAAATCCATGTGTTAAAAGCATAAAATGATGTCTTGTTCTAAAAGTTTATGAAATTAATCATGTACTGTATCTATGATAAAATGACACCGACATATCATAAACATTGAAATAACCCCGAAAAGTTTGGTGTTTGCAATAAATATATCCGACACATTTCCTTTCTACACAACCAATATTTGACCGGTTGAAAACATTGAACTTTATTTCTTATGATTAATCAATATTGGCATTTTGTGTGTGAGGCCATGCAAAACCAATATACTATTATTGATTTGATACACAGGCTGAACAAAATCTGCTGGCAAATTCATAAGGAAGTGAGTGAGAAAAGTCACCAACCTAAAAAAGCAAAATATTCGGAGACTGTTACCTTCACCAACTATAAGGAATAAGCACAATATTCTTTATGAGTCTCAAAATGTTTTCATATGTTATGGTTGTAATTGGTCTTTCAAATTAACGCGCATTCTTTTAGTAATTCGGAGTTTAGAAATTTAGAAAGAACGTAAGTAGAGTCTGATAAAAAATTGTTTATGTCAGATTCTGCTGAACGATTTGTTCTGTGAGAGTTGATTAACCACTTAAGTTCAATGTGTACGTTTTTATATAGGAAAAATGTAATTGGTCTTCCAAATAAACACATTCTTTATTAGAAAATTGTGTGTATGTATGCGATATTGGATTGCAACGTTATGAAGCCAACAAAAGGTACCTTTTTTTCAACTCTTTCATCTCTATGAAGGGGACAATTGGCACATTATTATATATCTTAAGATTTGGCACGTATCTTCACTAGACCATAGAAAATCTGTTTTTCCTCATTTGACTTTCCAGGATTATACCAATCTTTTCTATAATATTAGGAAATTTCAGTAAGCTGCCATGCTTTACCCTAACACTTGACCACACTTTCGAGCATTGATACTAGAGTTCTACATCTTTACCAAGGTTTTTGCATCTATTAAGATTTTTTCTTGATGACAGAACTTTTACTTTTGACATAAAGAAGAACAAAGATATTAAAGTTCCAATATTGGAACTTTACATCATTCAAAGTTTTCACACCTATACCGTTTGATCTCAAATATACCAATTTTCTTTGACCAAATTTTACTTATATTTGAGGCCTCGAACGAGGAGTATTTCATTCTTAGGTTCTATCTAGATAAACTGTTTAATTTACAACTTATAGCATAAACGTTTATCTTAAAAAGTGCTTATGTATAAAATAATTTTATAATAAAAGATAAAATAAAGTTAAATTGATTTCATATAAGTTGTTTCATATGTTTTCTTCAAACATGTCATAAATTGATTTTATAAATTCACTCAAACAACTTCATAAATACTTCCGCTAATATATAAGTTGAAACAAGTAAATCAAACCAGACCCATATTGGTTCAAGAAAGAAAACAAAAGAAATGAAAAGAAAGGGAATAATGTTACTCGCAAAATCGCTATGATTTTATTCAAAGTGGGTTTACTCGCGAACCCATAGAAATCTTACTCATCATACTATCAAAATCATACTTGCATATTTGGATACAAAGTGAATTTGGCAAAATCACGATGTACACTACAATTTTATTGAAGTTTCAAAGTGTGATTTTTATCAAATCACAAATATATGGTAAATATTGTAAGTTTTCGTGTGTTTGCACATTGTATAACTAATAACGATCCACCTCAAATCTCTATCACATCTTCGATTTCCCCTTCCAAATTTTACATCTCCTTCTTTACCAACTCACTACCATCTAAAAACATCTCAAACTCTTCAAAATTTCTTCAAATTCAACGAAATAGAGAAAGAATGTTTGAGAAATAATTCGTAAAAGGAATGCAAAGTATGTCACAACTTATTTTGGGTTTTATGGGGTCTTTTCCCACTACTAGAATAACAAATCAGAGAGAATAAATCCATTGTAACATGTTAAAATTCAGCCACAGAATTTTAGCGACGAGTTTAATGACGACCACAAATCTATAACCAATTTGAACCTCACAAAGTGTTATCGAGGGAATTATAATTAATCAGACACTAATTGCAACGACATTAAACCCGTCACAAAGATAAGTAATTCACTAATGATTGAATAAAAGACAACACTTATGCTTGAAATCCCATCACTAATTAGTGAGGGAACTAAGGATCCGTCACTAGTTAGTGAGGAACATATTTTGTCACTAATGAGTGAAGAAACCAGTGTGATAGTAGCTATGACCTATGAAGTAGCTAAACAAATAGCACTACTATGCAGAAATAAAAACAAAGATGGTGCACCAAGAAAAGTAATCTAAAAGTTTTTTTAACTCATACACCCAAATAAAAGTACAACTCACGGGACCAACTAATTAAAATGCATAAAAATACTCTGCAAAAGAAAACCAAAGCAATGATAGGAACTGCATTTCATTGAGCACTTACGTAAAATAGAGGAGGTGGACCAAACTTTACCGCACGGCACCATCAAAGATGATAAAACTTAAAATAGTACTTTTGCTTTTTGCAAAAGGCTGTGGTCAAATTCAAAATAAAGAGCAATGATTAAACATTCAATCCAAGCGTTTAAAATGAAAATTTACCAATGAAAAATCTTACTCAATACATGTCCGTTTAAATTGTATATTGACTATAAGCTTTATAGCCAAATAAGGGTGTGTTTGATGTTAGGATAGAAAAAATATGATAGAATAAAGAGTTAGATAAATATATATGATATGATAAATCTTTATCTAATAATGTACTTGATACATTATTATATTGTGTAGGATATTTGCAAGAATGAATCCTAGTATGTATGATTTTCACATACGAAAATAAAGTGTGCTATCTCATGCACCATTCAAAAGGGAAGAGAAACATGAAAAATTTAAATGTGACAAGTTTAAATGATGAGAGATCACAGTTTACTTTCTCATACGAAAATCATGTCTAAGAGAAGCAATTTGGAGCATGTGTGTGTAAGATATTTTTTCTAGTGAAATAAATACATATAGATCTTTTCAAACTAGTAATATTTTTTAATTTTAAAAATTAACGATAAAATACAAAACAAAACATTGAATGAGCAATAAATAATTCAATATGGTTTTTAAACAAATAATAGACACTGCTAAATAAACAAAAATAAATAAATAAAATAAAATGACTAACTAAACAATTCTATATATTTTAGTATTAGATTAACTATGAAATGTGTTAATAGTATACGTTATGAAAAAGATTGTTTTTAGCTTTTTTTAGAAGAAATCATCTCATTCAATTAGCAACAATGGTTTGTAATTGTATACATGTAGGAATTTTAATAAAGATGTGATCACCCTAAAAAGACTATGAGCAACCTCATTGATGTGTCTTCTAATGAACTCAACATGCAAATTTATAAAGAAAGAAGAGAAAGTGCTTCAACCATCTCTTATGATAACACCAAAATTATATTCATAACTTCTAGTGCACTTAAGCTATCGGCTATTCTTTTTGGGTCTAAGTTAAATGTCACATTATTGATTTGCAGCTCTTTTATCCATCGTAAAGCATAAAGCAAATCCATAGCTTCACCTTCTTCCACACAATGAATTGAAGAAATCCATTCTGTTTTGGCTAAAACGAAGTTTCCCTAATCATCTCAAATGCAAATTCATATCCCATTATATTTTGTATATTTATTCACAACACTTGTATGTTAACTTGTTTTACAAACAAACCCCCACAAAACCATGCAAATATAAGTCCTTATTCATATTAATCCAGTTAAAGCTATTTTTATTTATTTCGCTTCAATTGTATAGGGTTTTGTGCTTCATGAACAAGAAATGATAATGAGCATGGATTCTGAGTCTGAGCACATTCGGTGGTTGAGTCAAAGCAAGCCAAGAGCGAATCAGAACAGAAAAAATTGAAGTTGTAGGACAAGAAGATTCGCCAGGAGAGCAGAAGCAAGCTCAAAACGCGGGATTCTAGACCATTTTAAGGGACATGCACTAGCAAATCCGCTAGGCGAGCAAAATTGACCTTAAATCACCCTCTTTGGTAGATAAGAAGAAGAAAACTAGTGACGGTTAGGGTTTGAAAATGAGAGAAGAGAGAGAAAAAGATTGTCAATTACAATTTTTTATACTAACTAATAAATATATTAGTTCCTCCCCTAATTTTTTTTATTAATTCCTCTGAAAAAAAACTAGTAAATACATTAGTTGATATAAAACATGTATGTATTTCAATCTCTTTGTCAAACAAAAAAAATGTATTTCAAAGCATATAAATTCACATATTTTTAAGGAGGGTCAGGTGTTTTATATCAACTAATATATTTACTAGTTTTTTTATGAGGAATTAATAAAAAAAATTAGGGGAGGAACTAATATATTTATTAGTTAGTATAAAAAATTGTAATTGACAATCTTTTCCTCTCTCTTCTCTCATTTTCAAACCCTAACCGTCACTAGTATAAAAAATTGTAATAAATCTATCAAAAAAATATATAAAAATGGTAAATATTTTTTATTTATAATATTTTTATTATTTTCTGTTATAACAAGGAATCCCATATAAGCTACGTTCTAATTTATTTATTTTTTAAGAAAAGCTACATTATACTTAACAAACAAACTAAACTATAGCCCATAGGTCCTTTCAAACTAGATTATTTTCTTTTTTACCTATTGATTTCTCGTGTGTCTTATGCAGTTCTGATTATATAATTCGAACAACATAAACACCCCATAAAAACCTCCATGTTAAAATATTTTGTATTTTAGAATTCGACTAGGGTGTGCGACAAACTCATAGAGTGGAAAAAGTAATATCTTCAAATTAAAACCCATAGCCATATGCACTTGTACATGTATATATACCCATCTACTCACTCTAACTTACAATCTATAAATAAAAGGCCTTACTTATGCACTCCCCTTATTGCTACAAAACTCCCCACCTAATTTCAAAAATGAACTTTTTTAAAATATAAAATATTCTTAATATGAAGTACACTTTTGGACGTTGATGAGATAGAATGTCAATTTTTCTGTAAAAAAATAGATATAATATCAATTTTAGCATGGTCTTGGAGTATTCTAATCAGTGATAAATCCAAAAATCTATCAAACGAAAAGCTGGAGAAAAATTACGTATGTATTTTAAAATTTTTGTCGCTGTAATAATTTTACCAGTTCTTAGAGTTCTTACTTTTTGATTATTTTTTTTTAAAGAAGAGTTCTTACTTTTTGATAAAAATGTGTGTTTCTATCGTTGGACTGGATATTGAGTTTTTTAAAAAAAAAAATGTTTTTAGTCCTTGACTTTTATATTAAAGCGATTGTTTCTAATAACTAAAGCATCCATTTTCATGAAAATAAAATAGTTACTAAAAATGATAAAAATATTTAAAGGGACTAAACTTGAAAAGCTCATAAATTTATATAGTAGGAGTTAGAAACATAACTCTAAAGTAAATTAATATAATTATGTTTTAGTAAAATAAATTACTACAAAACTTTTTAAATACATCCCATATTTTATGATAAGATTTTTTGGGAAACAAACAACTCAAAATTTGATTTCTAGTATAGATTTTCTTTAATTTGTTTTTTATTTAATTTTGTACACTTAAAAACGTTTGTGTGAAATTGTTTCTCGATTATATGTTTGTAGGTGGCATTTAACATGCCCAATAGCAAACTTGTGCACCAAACATTTGTTGAATTTTTACCTAGTATAAAGAATTGAACAAGTTAATGATAATTTCCCTTCAAAAAAGTTAATGGCGATTTATTCTTTCACCCCAAAAATGAAATATAGTATATTAACCGTTAAAAAAATGAAATACTATTTTTAAGATCTATTTTTTTAACATTGTCATTTAATATTTTTTTTTGTCCATATATGAAGATGTCTCTGGTTACCAGCTCAATTTGCAAAAGTATAAGGTGTTGTGTTCTTTAGTAGAAATGTGATTCGAGATCTTTTGAGGTAAATACTTGTCAATATTGCACTTGGCACCGGTAAATACTTTGTACTTCCATCATTGATAGGGAAGAGTAAGAAAGGCCTCTACAAGTTTACTAGTAGAAAGAGGATCGACATTTCCTTAAGGGAAGAAACTAATCTTTTTGTTAGAGCTAAAACGGTTTGGAAGCAACCAATTATAACCGTAAATGTTGCTGAACCAATGAGACTCCTTGCAACTATGGAATGGTTGTTGAGTTATGTTTTTATGATGTCTTTTCAATGGTTTCTAAAGTGGTCATAACTTTTTTTTTTTCCGTAAGTAGTTAAACTAATCTACCAAAATTGACATTTGAGATAATCAAATCTAAAACAATAAGTTAGAGCATACTCTAAGAATCCAAGTTAATACTATTAAGTCAACTTAATTCAGAACTTGAAAAAGTTACGCATTATTCTTGCTAAATTTAGGTATTATAATGTAGAATTTTCTATGAAAGAGACTAGTATTATTGCCCATTGTCTTGTTAAATCAGTTACTTACAATATTAATTTTGAGTACTCTAATGTTTCAACGTGTATTAAACATCTGTTTGTTTTAATGAAATGAATTATATTTATAAAAAAAGTAGAGGGTAAAACAATACTTGAAAAACTATTTTTTCTAACTATACATGAGTAAAATGGTCTTGTTTTTTCAATATTGAATTAATAAATTGTATTTTATCTCATTTGATTTAATGATGTGATTTATTAATCGAATAGTGAAAACTAATCTATACATGATGTAAAATTTGTCTTACTTATGTATACTAGAAGCTAAGACCTAAAAAACACGAGTTAATAGTCTTTTGGGTTCTAAATATGTAAACGAATAGTCACAATAATCTTTAGATGTATTGAAATTTCAAAATAGTTTTGATTATACACTTTCTTAATTAAAATAGTCTTTCGTATTAAAATGTTATGTTAATATTATCATATCAATTTCTCTATATATTTATTTATTTATTATCATATCAATCTTTATAAATATTTATTTATTATGATATAGTAAGTCTTCTTAGAAAAAGAATCATTATGATAATTGACTTGTTCGAGAAAAAAAATATTATGAACATTGAAGGACCATTTTTAATTATTTTCACTAACATAATACACTGAAAATTTTGATAATTAAGGTACCACGTTCATAGAAAAACACAAAATAGTCTTTCACAGAATAATAACAAGAGTGAAACGAATTACATTAACACTGCCTCCGCCGCACAAGGCGGAACGTAAGTAAACGCCGGTGACCGGAATAGTTGTAATCACATCCTTTCTTACACTCTCATAGAGCACCATTGAAATTTTCACAATAGAAACCAATTCAATCCTTTCACAATCCAACCAACTATAAAACCCAATTTTCACCCTTCAAATTTTCTTCCAAAACCCTCAAAATTCAGAATAAGTAAAAGGGTCAATCCATTTTCTATCACAGTGTAAAGAAAATCACTTTGGGTCTCTTAAAGTTTCAATTTTTAAGCAATATTTTTAGCTTTCACTTATTGATTCTGCTACCCTTTTGCATTTATGTATTGTATCTATTGATGTGTAGTTGAATGGATGCAAGAAAACTAATACCCCTTTTAAGGGCTTGTGTGAATTCCAAGTCATTGAAGCAAGGGAAAGTCATACATCAAAAAGTTGTAACTTTTGGTTTGCAAAATGATGTTTATTTGTGCAAGAATTTGATTAGTTTATATGTTTCTTGCAATTTGTTTGATTATGCAAAGAATGTTTTCGATGCCGTCGAAAACCCTTTTGAGATATCTTTATGGAATGGTCTTATGGCAGGTTATACTAGGAGCTATATGTATGTTGAAGCTCTAGGGCTTTTTGATAAGTTGATGTGTTATCCTTATTTGAAACCTGATAGTTATACTTACCCTAGTGTTCTTAAAGCCTGTGGCGGGCTTTGTAGAGTTGTGTTGGGACAAATGATTCATACGTGTTTGGTAAAAGAGGGTTTAATGGTGGACATTGTAGTTGGAAGCTCTCTTGTAGGTATGTATGCGAAATGTAATGAGTTTGAGTGTGCTGTAAAGTTGTTTGATGAAATGCCTGATAAGGATGTGGCGTGTTGGAATACGGTGATTTCTTGTTATTACCAAAGCGGGAAATTTGAAGAAGCTTTACGATACTTTAGTATGATGAGAAGATTTGGATTTGAGCCTGATTCAGTTACTATCACAACTGCTATTTCGTCGTGTGCTAGGCTTTTGGATTTGGATAGGGGGAGGGAAATTCATAAGGAGTTGGTTAATAGTGGGTTTCGGATGGATAGTTTTGTTAGCGCTGCTCTTGTTGACATGTATGGAAAAAGTGGTCAGTTAGAAATGGCTATAGAGGTTTTTGAGCATATGCCTAATAAGACTGTTGTTGCTTGGAATTCCATGATAAATGGATATGGTTTCAAAGGTGACTGCTTTTCATGCATTCAACTTTTTAAGAGGATGTACAGTGAAGGAGTCAAGCCAACTTTGACTACTTTGACCAGTATATTAATGGCTTGTTCACAATCAGCGCGACTATTAGAGGGAAAGTTTGTTCATGGATATATAACACGCAACAGAATACAGCCTGATATTTTTCTTAATAGCTCACTCATGGATCTGTACTTCAAATGTGGAAAGGTTGAGTCAGCTGAAACTATCTTTAAATTGATGCCAAAGATGACGACAGTTTCTTGGAATGTTATGATTTCTGGATATGTAACTGAAGGGAAACTTTTTGATGCCCTTCGCCTCTTCGGTGAAATGAGACAATCATTTGTTGAACCAGATGCTATTACTTTCACCAGTGTTTTAGCAGCTTGTTCGCAACTAGCAGCATTAGAGAAGGGTAGAGAAATTCACAATCTGATTGTTGAGAGAAATTTGGGAAACAATGAGGTGGTTATGGGGGCTCTCCTTGATATGTATGCAAAGTGTGGTGCTGTAGAGGAAGCATTTGGTGTTTTCAAATGTTTGCCAGAAAGAGATCTGGTGTCCTGGACTTCCATGATTACTGCTTATGGGTCTCATGGTCAGGTCTATGAAGCTTTGGAGCTTTTTGCTGAAATGCTGCAGTCTAATGTGAAACCCGATAGAGTTACTTTTCTTGCCATATTGTCTGCTTCTAGCCATGCTGGATTGGTTGATGATGGATTATATCATTTCAATCAAATGATCAATGTTTATGGTATCATACCTAGAGTTGAACATTATTCATGCTTGATTACTCTACTTGGACGTGCTGGAAGATTGCATGAAGCGTATGAGATTCTACAAAGCAACCCTGAAATCAGTGACGATTTTCAGCTGTTAAGCACCTTATTTTCTGCATGCCGTTTACACAAAAATCTTGATTTAGGGGTTGAAATTGCAGAAAAACTTATTGATAAGGATCCTGATGATTCATCAACCTATATTATCTTATCGAATATGTATGCTTCTTTTGGTAAATGGGATGAGGTACGGATGGTCAGATCAAAGATGAAAGATCTTGGATTAAAGAAGAATCCGGCGTGTAGTTGGATTGAGATTAACGAGAAAATCGTGCCTTTTTTTGTTGAAGACAATTCACACTATCATCTAGAAGGGATTAGTAACTTCCTTTCATATCTCACTAGTCACATGGAAGACGAGTGTAAACCAATTTATATGTCAGTTTGATGTTGGAGCAAAACAATTTTACTATCTCAAACTAGCAAAACAGGATAAGCTTAGAAGATGGACAGGGTGAGGATCCTGAGACAGTGATCTTTGGTGTGTTCAACTGCTCTTTTAATTTAACTTATCAAAATCCATAATGGCTCACAAAATCACAAAGAAACTGACTTTTCTTTGTTTGATTACAGATTTCACCAAGGGTTACCAACTCAATGGATAATTGGAGCTATCATTCATAACATGTGGAAGAAAATGCGCTTTATGCATAATGCCCATTCATCATATACGAACTTGTTTTTTTAAAAGAGCAGGTGCGTCTACACATAGAAATACATACATACACGCACATGACGTAGTCGTAGAACCTTCTCTCAATCTATATCGTCTATCAATCAATTTACTAAAGGAAAATAGGTTGAACCATAGCAGTAGATTTCTGTACATAACAACTTAAATTTGTGACCAATGTACCTAGGTGTGTTATACAGCAAAGAAAATGACCAGTAACTTGATCCATTTGGTATCTGATCAATAATAGTTGGCTCTTTGAGGTATCTTTTTTTGAATTTGATATCATATTACCTTCCCCCAGCATGTTAAATGTACTTGTTTGACTTAAATATTGTAGGCATATTTACA
>Ga0315914_1003296_pt1 | contig 24571 bp, 20 predicted proteins | sample MpolenodulesMG_FD_203920 | JGI IMG/M metagenome (GOLD analysis project Ga0315914, IMG submission 203920) | Medicago polymorpha root nodule microbial communities from Los Angeles, California, United States - elongated nodules | ecosystem: Host-associated > Plants > Roots > Nodule | place: USA... | reverse complement strand
TCTAATGGTTTTCCACAACAAAATGGTTTTGGCATTCCGGTACGGTGATGATGATGAACGACGGTGTTGATGATGAGATTGAAGATTCTGGAAACCATTTCCACAACAAAATGGTTTTGGCATTCCGGTACGATGATGATGATGAACGAGGGTGTTGATGATGAGATTGAAGATTCTGGAAACCATTTCCACAGCAAAATGGTTTTGCCATTCCGGTACGGTGATGATGACAGTGATGATGATGAACGACGGTGTTGATGATGAGATTGAAGATTCCGCGTTTGGTTCGTTTTGTTTTGTTTTGTTTGGTTTCATTTGGGGGTGTAGGAAACAATTATGTTGGGATTTATGCACGGTGCATAAGGATTTTCTTATGCACCATAACCGCTAGCTTAATGCACACATTGTACATGTCTCTAGCTAATCTATAACTAATATCGGTTGGATATCGAATAAACCATTAAATTGGTTCATATCTTTGTAATTCACTCTTAAATTATTCTTTGACTCTGTTAATATTTCAAATTAGTCTCTGTGTTTGTCAAAATTTTCTCAATTAGGTCCCTTATCGTGTAACAAAAACATGGAACTAATTGATTTTTTTTTTTTTTTTTTTACAAAAACAGATATTAGTCTGAAATATTAATGGAGTTATAGACTAATTTGAGAGTGACTTATAAAAACAAGGACAAATTTGATAGTTTACTCGTTAGATATCTATTATTCATGGCTCGCTAATGCTAATGACAGTTGGTTTTATATGCCACGACATATATTGTGACATAGGCATTATTTACTAAATAGTCCCACATTGGTGGAAAGATTGTATGAATAATGTTTAGGGTCAAGCTAACAACTGTCCTAAGAACATTTTGTTAAGAATTCAAAAATATTAGTAATTGATAAATTTTATATAGAAAAGTAATTTTTTGTTGTTTCAAATGCACGATTTTCAAGATTTATTTTTTACTTTAAACTTTTTAACAAATGCCTAAGGTGTGTTTGGATGAAAGGAATGTTTTGAGATAATGTAATGTTTTGACAACAAAAACATTTAGAAATGAAAGCAATTTAATTGAATTATTTGAATTGCTTATAATTCTAAATTCTTCAAAATTTCTGAATTACCTCATCCAAACACACTCTAAAAGCACTTGTTATAGGCACTTAAAGGTAATTTTCATCTCACAAACTGATATTATAAGGTTGTGTTAAACTCAACCACGATTTTTAAGATTAATGTGATGATTGTTCTTCACCCCGTGTTTCTCCGAGGCCCTTCAATCCCATGGTTGCCATGCACACACTATAAATACATGCAATCATCTTCTTTGTTCTTTTTTGTTTTTTTTTTTTGTTGTCAATACGGCATAGGGCTAGCTCTCAAAAGCTACATGACCCGTTACTCTTTATAAAGAAAAGTGAAAGTCCGATAATAATATATCTGCAAACAAATTTAGTGGACCTTCATCTTAAAGCAGGGCAAGTCTTTCCCATTGTTCGAAAGATCGGTCCCCCTACAACAATTTGAGCGGATTTTCAAACGCTTTTAAATGTCCGGATGAACATCCATACCATAGGTTGACCTAGAATTCATAGTTTAATGATTTTACGTGTTAATGCACAATTTTAATCATTAATACATTTAATTATCTATAATAAAAAAATACTAACCGGTACATCCTTGTTAAGATAACACTTTAATTTGAAGAAAAACTAAAATTATCAAAGTCACTACAACTTAAATTCACCTACAGTATTTTCCGGATTTTTATGTTGGTGTGCTAAATTCTTGATCGTTATGCCTTCAACAAGAATGACAGAATGAGCTGGTTCTACACGTACAATAATACGATATGGTTGGTTGACACAGACAACCATGGCGCGATACCCTGCTTAAAGTAGCACACTACAAAGAGTTGCCCTACCACTGATTGTGGGCCCCATCATACTCTGACAAAGTGAACCCATGGGCCCACCGTGTTTTTGAAGCTGACTGCCATGTGAAGGAGGAGTCCAACCCAGCTGGATGCTGCCTATCATTTCAGTTCACTCTCCACCCCTCGACTATTGCTTCCATTCATCTAACGTTTAAGTGTATATTTATTTGGTTAAGCTGCGATAAAAATTGGTTCTATGAAATTGATTTTAATTAAAATTGAATTAAACTGTACTTTGCTACGATATGCTAAATTGAGTATCTCTCTGCTTTATACTGAGATATCAAAACCTTTTTCCTTTTTTTCCTCTCCCCTTTACCTTTCGGTTCAATATTAGTACATCTTTAGTCTAACTTGTTTTCATTTTTCATAATAATAAATAATAATAACAAAAACTGAATTATGAGTTGCCTAAAGCTTAACACATTAATAGAGAAACAATAAAATGTGTTCATTGAGTGGTGAGTCACGGAACAAACTAGAAAGGAACAAGAATACTATGGCACCTGTGAAATGTGGACGTAAATGATTAGGACTTTGTACCGTCAAAGACACAAACCTTCCCCTTCCCCTTTTTTCCTCTAGTAATGGCGTGTTTCTGGTTCCGCGTCACGTGGCTTTGTGCGCCGTATTATTTCTTTTCTATTGTTATCAAATCACATCCCCACTAGATTACGTTAGGTTGGTACCATTTTCTGGAACTTACTCTTTTACCATTCTCATCTTATGTCCTGTCCTTCATATTCCTATCCTACCCTACCCCCTACCCTTCTTTATCAATTTTAATTTGCTTTGATTAACATTATTTTTTCGTCGCGGATTAAGCTTATTTAGCAAAAACAAATACTGCCCATGTTAAAAAAAAAAACAGACAAAATCGGGGAGTCATTCGAGTCATGGTTTAATCTTGTTCAACAATGATAAAATAAGATGATAAAAGATAAATAAGTACAAAAATGTACAAAAAGAAAACCAATAGTGTTCCAATTTTTTAAGTTTTGTTTGATTGAGGAGAGAGATGAGAAAGACTTTGAAGGTGGGAATTATAGTGAAAAATGAAGAAAAAAAAAATCATATTTTTTGAAAGTGTTTTTTTAAAGATGGCTAAATTAATACATATAATTAATATAGTATAACAATACAAATTGAATAAAAATAATTCATATAAACCCTCTAAAACTATCTGCAATATAATTTTTGAGTTTTTGCAAATTAAAAGAGTTTCACATTGAGAAGAAAAATGATCTCTCAAAATCCTTCCATTTCAAGTCTTCAATTTCTTCCTCTAACTCTTTTCCTTTTTTCAAAGTTCACCCCTACATTTCTCTTGTGAATAAAACCTTGGTACATCCATTTCTTTAGTCTCCCTTTCCTTGATTAGAGTAAGAGTGTAGTCTTATGTCAGAGTATTGTTTGTATTTATTTTAAGAATGATGCTAATAACATATTTTTTCTATTAATCAACATTAAATGTCTCTTTTAAGTTTATATGGAACCAAGATTCATTTGAATTTGTAAATTAAAGAGTTGTTGGGCTTTTCGAAGAGCATACAACTTTTGATTGAATCATTACATTACGCTAAACAATCATACAAGTGAATTTGAACACTATATCTTGACCAAAAACGTTAAAAAGTAGGTTAATAACACTCCTCGTCTTTTTTTTATAGGCTGCCTTCATTAGAGGAGTAGATGTAGTTATATTTGAATCATGCCATAATTATATATGAATATATTTTTCAACAGATTGGAATATTTGCTATGTTGGAGAAGTCCAACCTCTTTCGCTAAACTTTTCCATCATTGCTAACACTCCTCTTATTTTAATTTTGGAAAATGTTAACAATTGCTCTTAGAGCATTTGATAAAAAGTTGAAAGTGAAAATTTTATCTTTAAATTTGCGTATTCAACACATTAAAATATATATAAAAAAAACATATTTTTAACATGAAAGTTATCAATTACTTCCATTTTAAATCATCAACATATGTTATTTGTTAGCAAGACTCTTTAATTTGTAGGTTTGAAAAATTAAATTGAGTGTGAATTTTTTTTCCACTGGACTAAAATCAAACATCTTATCACATAAAAGAGGAATCAATGACTGCTATCATTGTTGCTTCTTTAACCTTTTTGGACCACAGAGATTTGAAAAAAACATTCCTCCTCCTCCTCCTTCAAAAAAACAAAAAAGCAAACAGTTACTAGTAATTAATTAACATAAAAAACAGAGATTAATAAAAAGTTAGTGTGGGTAAGATAGTAAATTCGATACATCAAAAGCAGCATCTTTTTTGCGGGAATAGGAGTACATACAGGACCGTTGAAAAAGGGTAAACTGGGGAAGAAAAAAAGCAACAAAAAGTTGAAAGCACGCGACCTCATAATGCAGTGAAGGTGAAGGGAAAATGATAGCAGTAGTTGTTGTCCTTACGGTTACTGCTCATACTCTCGTATGAAACCCTCCCTTTTCTTTCCACAACTACCCCTCCTCTTTCACTCTCTCCCCCTCTTCAACCACATTACTTTCTCTCTCTAGCATTATCATATTCTCTCCACTTCAGCAGCCCAGTCATATTTTTATTTATTTTTTAGTTCACCGATCGAAGCCACAAGTACTGAATCTCAGTGAATTGTGAATTGATCATAACTAACTCTGGTAGTACTCTGGTTAGTTTCTTTCCTATGGAAGGAGGGGAAAATTGTTGCGTGAAAGTTGCGGTTCATGTACGGCCATTAATCGCGGATGAGAAACTTCAAGGATGCAAAGATTGTGTAACCGTCGTTGCTGGGAAGCCTCAGGTGCATACACTATCAACTCAACAATGTTGAATGTGTAAAATGAAATGCATTGTCGTTGACTCTATAGAATGCTATAGATATTTCCTCTTTTGGACTTGTCGTGTTTATGTGGAAGAGATCTAGATCGGAAATTCATCACGTAATTGAACACAAGTGTTCTAAAATTAGATAGGTTAAAATCGGTTTTATAATCATGATCTGATAGTTTACTTAATTGGGATATATTTGACTTCATTCTATTTCTGGATTTGGTCAGTGTACTTTCTGAAAATTTATTTTAGGTAAATATAACATGATTTTGATTTATATAGGGAGGAGAGTAAGATTTTTTACCCAGTTTTGCCATTTCTCTTCACAAATTATGTTTGGTTTGTTTTGCCATGACAAAAATTGATTTTGAATTAATTAATTATGAAGAATTGATTATGACTAAAAATAAGTTGAATGTAAAGAATTTTTGTTTGAGTATTTTCATGTAAAAATGAGTTCAACAAAAAAATTCCAGGTTAAAAATTAATTTTAGGGGCAAAAACATCAAATTTTAGCTTCAAGGTAGAGTCAATTCCTAAAAATACTCAATTCAACTAAAAAACCTTCAAAAATGTCAAAATCGGTTCTACATAACCAAATTTTACCTCCTCAAATAGTGTAATCAAACATGCACTGCTAATCAAACATGGTCAGGAGTCTTTGAAAGTGACAGCATCTCTTTAATTTTGTAATTTGGTTCAATTGCTTGCTAGATTTTCTTTTCTTTTGCCTTTTCATGTTTTTTTGGTTTCTAATGTCAAAATTCAACTGCTGAATATGATCAAAAGTTATCAGCTGATTTATTTTTCGCAATGATAGGTAGTAGTTTCTTCTTCTTTGTAAAGTATTCGCACTGAATGTTTCCGTATATGCCTTTCATCTTCAATTGAAATCTGTCTATGGTTATTTTATTTTCAGAGAGAGTTGGCTTTTAGAATTTTTTGTTTTCATGGATGTCAATTGCTTATTATTTTAATTCATTGGGATATATCTATGTTTGATTTTAAAATGGCACCCCTTAATATCTATTAAGTAGCTAAAAGTGTGAACCCACTTGGGTTGGTCTGTTGGTGTTGGCTTGAGATCTTAGAATATGCTCGTCTCAGGTTCGATTCTCCCCGGCATCAATTTTGGAGGGTATGCTAATTGACTTGTTGCTATAATTCAGGTGCAAATTGGTGCTCGCTCGTTTACATTTGATCATGTTTATGGAAGCACTGGTTCTCCCTCGAGTGACATGTTTGAAGAATGTGTTTCTCCACTTGTTGATGGTTTGTTCCAAGGATATAATGCTACTGTTCTCGCATACGGTCAGGTATAGTTATTACTAACGGAGACGGAAGCTACATGCCACAACACTTGTAACTCTTTTTCATTTGACATTTTTACTTCATTGCAGACAGGTTCTGGGAAAACATACACCATGGGAACTGGGTTTAAAGAAGGTTTCCAAATAGGAATAATACCTCAAGTTATGAATGTTTTGTTCAAGAAAATTGGGACCTTAAAGGACCAGAGTGAATTTCAGTTGCATGTTTCCTTTATCGAGGTCTGTTGATTTTTTTTTCCTCACTGCTTGTAGTATTGATCATTGAACTGTGTATACTTCATATGTGCAAAGTTATCTAGATTAAGTATCTAACAACAATATTTAATTGTGAAAAGATTCTTAAAGAAGAAGTAAGAGATTTACTGGATCCCTCTTCAATGAGCAAAACAGAAACTGCAAATGGACATGCAGGAAAAACAACCTCTCCTGGGAAGCCGCCAATACAAATTCGTGAGACATCAAATGGTGTTATAACCCTTGCAGGGTCTACAGAAGTCGGTGTCACAACACTAAAAGAAATGGCTGCTTGCCTCGAACAGGGATCCTCAAGTAGAGCAACTGGGAGCACAAATATGAACAACCAATCCAGGTTGATAATGCATTTTTCTTCTCTTCGTTCATCTGCACAAATTAGTTTTATTTGTGAAATAACTGTCTGATTTTTAGACTCTTGGACTACTTTTGGGTAGCATGGCCACAAGACATGATTAGAGAAAGAATCATACCACGTAAAGTTCAGATAATAAATTGATAAATAACTGAAGAAATCAGATATTGTCCACCTTTGTCATCTCTTTGTTTTAGAAGTCTGCTGGCATTTCCAGCATCTAACAATGAGATTGAGCTTTGAGTTTTATCCCTTTAAAATCGGTTATGATGAAATGTTTGGGCTTCTAGTTATTACAGTGGATTAATAGATGGAACTTTTTTTTTCGGGAATTTAATAGATGGAACTTTTGTCACTGTATGAATGTTTACAATTTTATAAGCATTTTATGGATTTTTCAATGAATTATCCACCTACTTACTTGCTGGTCTCAGTCCATGATGAGACACAATTTGAATAGTTTGTCATTCTATGTGATTCATAAATATTATGATGTTTGATCTATGCCGTTGAGACCCCATGTAGTGGGAAAAGTATTTTGTTGCTGTTGTTCAATTACATGATTGAAAAGTTATGCCTCAAACTGTTGTTGCTTTTTATTCTACTGGAGTTCTCTTTTATTTCTTATACTTCTTCAATATGTCCAACTAGCCGATCTCATGCCATCTTCACCATAACCTTAGAGCAAATGCGCAAGCCCAAGATTCCTAATGATAGCTGCTTAAATGATATTATGAATGATGAGTATCTTTGTGCTAAGTTGCACTTGGTAGATCTTGCCGGATCAGAACGAGCTAAAAGAACAGGGTCTGATGGTATGCGTTTTAAGGAAGGTAAGTTTGTGACAATTTTCAGTTTAATATTTTAAGCGTGCTTGTGATATTATATATTCACTAGTCATTTAATGTTTAAATCAGGAGTTCATATTAACAAAGGCCTTCTAGCACTTGGTAATGTTATTAGTGCACTTGGTGATGAAAAGAAGCGAAAGGAAGGTGTTCATGTTCCATATAGGGACAGTAAACTTACTAGGCTTTTACAGGTTTGATATCTTCATATTTAGCTTTCTTTTTGCAGCATACACTTTTCTTTATAATGATATTGAAAATATTTTATAGATAGAAGGATTAGTGTGCACCATATCCCCTGTTTCTCCGAATCCATCTACAAATTAGTCCATATGAAGCTGATAGATTTTAAGAATGTACTGTGCTACAAACACATCATTTACATCACAGAGTTCACCTATTTTGAAGCCAGACTATTTGCAGCTGGAATGTTATATTTTCCTAGAAGAAAATAAATACTTATTACTGATAAATAAAAACGATATTAAACAAGAAACTTGTTTATGGAATATTTGTTTTCATTTTCAATTTTTATTCCGTTGCTCTTTTTTGTTTACTTTCTTTTTTAGATTAAAAAGTGAAATGATTTTGCAGGATTCACTTGGGGGCAACAGCAGAACTGTCATGATAGGTTAGTTGTTTCTGTTGTGTTTTTTTCTCTCTTTTTGTACCATAAATGGCCTTTAACTTCAACCTAGCATTTTTAATCTTCATCTTGGAACCAAAGTTAATAACCTGTCTTAAACTTGCTGAAATGTATAAACTGTATTCTGTATTTTTCCAACTAAATGGTTGATGCAAAGGATTAGAATGCTCTATCATGTATTTCTATTTTACTTCCACGCTTTTCATGTTGCTTCTAAGACTATCTGTTTTTTTTCTTACATCCAAACAACATTTCTATTTCAGCCTGCATAAGTCCTGCTGATATTAATGCTGAGGAAACCCTAAACACTTTGAAGTATGCAAATCGTGCACGCAATATCCAAAATAAGCCTGTTGTGAGTATCGCATTATTTTTTGTTCGCAGTTTTCATTTGACAAAATCGAGATAATTTTACTATGATAGCCATTGAGGCTCACCTTTTTTAAAATTCTTCTCTAGGTCAATAGAGATCCCATGTCCAGTGAAATGCTAAAAATGAGACAACAACTGGAGTGTTTGCAAGCAGAGCTTTGTGCTCGTGCCGGTGGCTCATCTGAGGAAGTTCAGGTATTTGGCTTCCGTCAATATGAATCTTCAGAGAAGTCTTAATTTCTTAAATATATTTCCTATAATAGCTTACTGGTGGCATTCAATGGCTTAAATTTGTAGTGTGTGATGAGATACCAATCAATCCTTATCACTGTGTTTATTATTTGAAGAAAAGTATCCTAGCATTAATTGGGCTTTTGCCACTATTTTTATATATATTTCATACAAGGAAACGGTTTGTATTCATATTGTAAATATGTAATCATCTTTTAACTTATTATATAGGGTCTCAAGGAAAGGATTGTTTTGCTTGAAGCTGCTAATGAAGACCTTTGCCGTGAACTTCATGAACACCGTAGTAGATGCTCTGTCGCAGAACAAAATGAAAAGGATGCTTATGTATGCCCCTAACTTTTTGCTGTTATTTTTCTTTGACTCAAGTAATTTTTTTTTTCTCAGATGGCGTTCTAATCCCCAAATTTGTCCTTTCATGTTATCACTGTAGTTGCATCCTGCTAGTTAAAATGAATTTAGTATATTGGGCGGATAATTTATGCATGCAAGCATGGAAACTTTGATTTTCAGGATGGAGGCACATGCATTGTGAAGACGGATGGGCTTAAAAGGACCTTACCTATCACAGTAGTTGATTATCCAATGAATGAAACAGCAGGTTAGTCTCGTCTTTGGACGAAATTTAATATTTGATTAATGTCAGTTCCACACATGCACTTGCTTAAGTCAGTCTTTTGTCTATATCTTTCTCTGCTACTACTTGATCTAGTGTTATTAGAACTGCATGACTCACGGTACAAGTTGGTCGTTTTAGCAGGTGATTCCAGGGAAATTGAAGAAGTAGCAAAAGAATGGGAGCACAAACTTCTGCAAAATAGTATGGATAGAGAGTTGCATGAATTGAATAAACGCTTGGAGCAGAAAGAGGTTGTTGCAGCACATATGTATAATTAGATGTATATCTACATTACGCAACAGTGAAAAGCACATTAAAATTAAAATCAATACAACCAAGACCTGCATAAGTTATATATTTCATTAACCTTACTTGAAAAAATTTATCTGAGATATGGTGTCCATTTTATCTTGATAAATGAAAGCAGGCACATAACTTAGTAAGGTTGTTATAGTACTGAAAATATCAGATCTGTCGTAGAGGAATTGAACTATTCTAAGGCACCAAAAGAAAAAGAAAATCACGAAAGAAACAGAGTTGTTTTCTCCGAGCATTATTGGAGAAAAGAGTCTTCTGTCTTTTCTCCTGTCTCATATTTTATCAACATACTTATTGGGATTGATGTCTGTACAGTCTGAGATGAAGCTGTTTGGAGTATCTGACGCTGAAGTACTCAAGCAGCACTTTGGAAGGAAGATAACAGAACTTGAGGATGAGAAGAGAACAGTGCAGGTTTGATAGAAGTTATGCAAATTTATTTTGACCTTTACAGAAAAACTAGTATTCACTTACGTGCCTAACTTATGAATGCAGCGAGAAAGAGATTGTCTTTTGGCTGAAGTTGAAAATCTTGCTGCCAACTCTGATGGACAAACACAGAAATTAGAGGATACCCATTCCCAAAAATTGAAAGCACTTGAAGCACAAGTGGGTAGTACAATTTGCCTTTTATTTATGGGAAATGCTTACCGGTGCCCCCGGGGCACTGGTTAAGGATACTAAAAAGGGAAATTATATAGTAATTATTGCATTGAAAACTGTGTAATTAATCCATAAATAAGTCAACAAAGTTTCCTTTTATGGTAATAAATTCCTTTTTTTGTATATTTAACCAGTGCCCCGGGGGCACCGGTTAGCATGACCCTTTATTTATTTATGTATAAAATAACATCTATTATCCGTTTATAAGATTTAAATTTGAATATATTCTAAATTACAAAACCCTTGTCAAAACTCCGCATGTTAGATTTTGGATCTGAAGAAGAAGCAAGAGAGTCAGGTCCAGCTTATGAAGCAAAAGCAAAAAAGCGATGAAGCAACGAAGAGGCTGCAAGATGAAATACAGTCTATAAAGGCCCAGAAGGTTTACGATTGTATTTTAACAAATCCATGGTTATAATCACTTTATATACTCTTTGTTATGACTTATGACCTTAATAATATTGCAGGTTCAATTGCAACAAAAGATAAAACAAGAGGCAGAACAGTTTCGGCAGTGGAAGGCTTCTAGAGAGAAAGAACTGTTGCAAGTATGTCAAGCTTCCTCTTTTATCATGTTATTTAATTTTTTCATGCTACTTATCAATGATATCTCAAGGTGCTGCATGTTCATTAGCTAGTGTTTTGCCTAAAGTGAAATAATTTATGTGCTTTTAGTTTCATGTTTCTTCATAAAATAATAAACGATAATTCATGCGTAGTAGAAGTGTCCTAACTACTCCTAAGCTTGCAAATATCAAATAAAAAGGTGGAACTAGAGGCCGTGTCATTTTTCAACTGCATTTACATTACGGTTAGAGTGTTGCATGCTCAACTCGCATTGATTCTGTGTTTGCAAAACAGTTAAGGAAGGAGGGAAGAAAAAATGAATATGAAAAGCACAAGCTACAAGCTTTAAATCAGCGCCAAAGAATGGTATGTATTTCCAAGTTGTTCAATGCTGTTATGTTTTAATTGATAATCTTGCTTTGAATACTTTATTATAAAATTAATCTCATAAGCCATATGCATTTTAGCTTTGCTGATGTTGTTGCCTAATTGGAGTGATCTTAAGCCTTAATTCAAAGATTTCCACTCAACAGTTTCTCCTGCTAGTATTTTTTTTAAAAAGTCTACTTTTCAGCATTGTGTGCTCTATGTTTGAACTTTGAACTTAAGAAAGTTGTAGTTCAAATTAGAAATTACTAATAATCTCTAACCCATAGAGTGATAACTTTATCAATAGTAGAAATAAAGACACGAGGAAATTGTGGTGGGACAGTTTTTTCCCCTACCCATGGCCTTCGTTCGTTTTTCTAACAGGGAATTGGGGGTACTCTTTCATGATGCAAATGTTAATTATGGAAAGACAGACATGGAAATATCAGAGTCTGCCTTTTATGTTTTTTTTAAGGTTTTTATTGGAATAAGTCCAGTGAACATTTGTTCTTATCAATTGAACTTTGATTCTAGAAGCATGTACTGTATGATACGGTTCAATTGAGAGGTAACTAAAATGCCGTTGTAAATTGACAAGGCATCTAAATATGCTGGGGCTCGATTTAGTTAATTCAATCAACATTTATCTATGTGCAATTAATTAAGTGAACTTACATATTTAAATATTCTAGTCTATGTGCAATTAATTAAGTGAACTTACATATTTAAATATTTTTTAGTAATAGAAAAAAATTGTGGCTGCTGGGATTCGAGCCCAGGTCTCCACGGCCACAACGTGGAATTCTTACCACTAAACTACAACCACTTTGGTGATTAGCTCTCCACTTAGGTTGTAAAAGGAAAGAAATCTTAAATAACTCCCTCCATCTCATAATGTTTTTTTTAGTAATAGAAAAAAATTGTGGCGCAACTGGTAAAGTTGTTGTCATGTGACTGTAAGGTCACGGGTTCAAGTCCTGGAAACAGCCTCATGTGTAAAAACAACCTCTTGTGTAAAAACAAGGGGTAAGACTGCGTACGATACACCAAATGGTGAGATCCCTTCCCGGACCCTGCGTATGCGGGAGCTTCAGTGCACCGGGTTGCCCTTTTTTTTAGAAAAAAATTGTGGCTGCTGGGATTCGAGCCCAGGTCTCCACGGCCACAACGTGGAATTCTTACCACTAAACTACAACCACTTTGATAATTAGGTCTCCACTTAGGTTGTAAAAAGGAAAGAAATCTTAAATAAGTACTCCCTCCGTCTTAGGTTAGGTGTCCTCTTTCTTAATTTCTTTTGTCTCATATTATTTGCCCCTTTTATAATATCAATACGACATTTATTATTGTTTTCCACTAACATGCCCTTATTTAATGCATTTCAATCACCTATAACTATTCCACCAACTATAATTAATAAGGGTGTTTCAGTAAATTCTTTTCCACTAACATACCATTTTCTGGAACTTGCTCTTTTACCATTCTCATTTTATGTCCTTCCTATTCCTACCATACCCCTAGTATACAAGGAAACGTCTTTCATAATTTATCATGTCACAAATCAAAATAGAATCAGGAAAACGAGAAAATTCAGACATAGAAAAGATATCTACAGGACAAATAAGGAAAGGTTGTTTATATAGCAGAAAATATGGAAATAATGTTCAATGTAATAAAGATAATATCAACGTTATCAAAAGAGGAGTACATATCCATGAGTATCAGGCATGGTAGGGGTGTTCGCGGTGCGGTTTGGTTTGGTTTTGAGGTTAAAAGTCATCCGAACCGCAAGATAAAAAAGCTTGGTTCAGTTGACTCTTAAAAGAACATCCGAACTAAACCAAACCAATGCGGTTTGTGTTGGATCGGTTGGTGCGGATTTTTTTTCTTCTGAAACAATACAATTTTTTGTTTCCAACATTAAAATCGAGTTTAAAAGCTAAAACACAACATATTTCTAACAATGTTTTAAACTTCATCGAACATTACACTTTCATTTTCACCCAACAACATAGACCAAATTACAAACGTGGACAAAAAGTAATCCTGTTATGTAAGAAATGTAAAACACTAAGATTTTATCATTCTCTAAAAGTTCAAGTAGTACATAAATACACTTTTGAAATAAAAAGCAAAGAAGAAACTTAAACGGAGAAAAAATGTCGTTTTATAAAAGTTTTTATTGAGTTTCTAAGCGTGTTGGTCTAGGTGACATACGTTTAATTAGTGTTTTTTCTTATGTTGCGGTTTGGTTTGGTTGATAAAGTAAAAACCGCAAACCAAACCAAACCATGCGGTTGAGTAAAAAAATGATCCGAATACATCCAAACCAAATGCGGTTGTTTGCGGTTTGGGTTGGTTCGGTTTGCGATTTTTCTATTGGATTGGTTCGGTTTTGAACACCCCTAGATACGAGTACTGACTTCAATTTTGGCTATGTTACAAATGTGTTATTATCATTCAGGTTCTTCTGAGAGTTGCTAGAAGCTCGTAAAATTTCCAGCCAAGACAGCATCCACATTTTGAACTTTTGTAGTTGCATAAAAAAATTGTGGCTGCTGGGATTCGAGCCCAGGTCTCCACGGCCACAACGTGGAATTCTTACCACTAAACTACAACCACTTTGATGATTAGGTCTCCACTTGGTTGTATAAAAGATAGAAATCACAAATAAGTGTAGCATCTAACATAAAAATATAGAAGGAAACCTCTTTCAGAATTTTGATTACATCACAAATCAAAATAGAATTAGGAAATATAGGAAAGCGAGTAAATTAGGAAATGAAAAACCAAATTTTATAAATTTTGTACTAAGTCACAACAGACATGTATTTATTTCTCAGACTGCAGACGTACTGTTACGAGCCCAAAAAGTATAAACGGTATCCAAATGGAGTATCCAATTTTAATTTTGAAAATAATTTTCATATTTAGTCGGTAAGTTTTGTACTGGATATGTGTACCGCGAATTCAATTTGGCAGTGTGCAACTGTGCATGCTTCAGTGGTAGCTGCCTATGTTAAGCAAGTACGTGTTATATTCAGGTCCTTCAAAGGAAAACTGAAGAAGCTGCAATGGCAACCAAGAGGTTAAAGGAGTTGCTTGAAGCTCGTAAAACTTCCAGCCGAGACACTTCAGGTATGATTTGTTTTTTGTAGCAATAATAAATTTAAGATTTTGAGTCGTTTGGGATTTAAAGACAAAAAGATGTTATTAAGTTATATTTTCACTTGTAGAGGAGACTGTGTTTTAGGGAATAGCATGATGATATTGTCGTACTTTTATTTGGTTTAATCTCCTCATTCTATGTCACTTTCCAGTTGCAACAAATGGAAATGGAACAAATGGCCAGGTACTGAATTTTCCATTCCCTTCTTAGGCTGCCTTTACTATACATGTGATCTTAAATAAGTTTGTGATTTTCAACTTTAGAGCAATGAGAAGTCCTTACAACGGTGGCTTGATCACGAACTAGAAGTCATGGTTAAAGAACATGAAGTTCGCTTCGAGTATGAGAAACAGAGCGAAGTGTATGTAATATGTTTCTGTAATTACTTTTATTAGTGACTGATCTGTCGTGTAGAGTGTAGTCATTAAAGTTATGATGCAATCTTCAGGCGAGCTGCCCTTGCAGAGGAGCTAGCCATGCTGAAGCATGTAAATGAGTTTGCTGCTAAGGGTCTCAGTCCTCCAAGAGGGAAGAATGGATTTGCCAGGTTTGTTCTTACAAATCTTATTTTATAAATGCCTACAACTTCACTTTTCAAATAATTGGGATCCTTGGAACGATATTGAGTGCAATGCACAAAGTATAACATCTGTCATCCTGGTTGTTTTCAACACTTTTCTTCTCAGGGCCTCCTCCATGTCACCAAGTGCAAGAATGGCGAGAATAGCTTCACTTGAGAGCATGCTGAGTATATCCTCTAATTCACTTGTAGCAATGGCTTCTCAACTTTCCGAGGCAGAAGAGCGAGAGAGGGCATTCACTAATCGCGGACGTTGGAATCAGTTGCGCTCAATGGGAGATGCCAAGAATTTGCTTCAATCTATGTTTAACTCTGTTGGAGATGCTAGGTGCCCTCTTAGTCCAAACCTCTCTTTTATTGGTACTTCATAGTTTCAGTACTCTAGAAACAAGTTAACTGCACAATTTGCAAATTTATATACAAAACACATATATAAGATTACCACCGGGGTCTAGCATAAGTTGTTGGTGTGCGTGGTGTTGGGTGTTGTAGATTCTGTGGTACCGAGTTTGATTCCTAACCGTAAAAAAGAAGCACAGATATAAGCTTATACTGGTTTATACTGTTGAAATTTGAAGTATCGTTTTATACTATATCAACAGGTGCCAACTCTGGGAGAAGGACATGGAGATAAGAGAAATGAAAGATCAAATCAAAGAACTTGTCGGTCTTTTGCGACAAAGTGAGATGAAGAGAAAGGAAACTGAGAAGGAGCTAAAAGTGAGAGAACAAGCTGGCGCAACCACATTGGCTACCCCAGCTTCTGTAAGATTATTGTTACTTTGTGAGGCATTATACGCAAGTAAGATTGCTTCGAATAGGGAGACAAATGCTGGAACTTTATACCTCAAGAGTTAAATATTAGAGTGCTGTTTCAGGCTGTGAACATTATACCAAATTTGGATTTAGGATTTTTCATGGGTTCTGGAGTAGCTTCAAGCAAAAATCAATTATGGTTTAAAATGAATAGCTCTTTGTATTGCTGTCTGTAAAAGAACCAGATCTAAGCTCATATGAGTTAGTTGAAACTAACATCAGAATAACACCTAATGTTCTTGGATATCATGCATAAAACAAATGTAATGTTGGTTTAATTCCCAGTTCCCCCCCACTATTTTTCACTTCCCCTTTTTCTACCCAACCAATTATACCCTAAATACTTGACCTACCAACCCTCAATAAACTTGTCAATATCAGAATACTCCAGTAGTATTGAACTAGTAGAATCCAATCAACATAAACCAAAACATTAGACTCTTTGATCTCAACTAAAGGACCGTGCTTTCTTGATGTTACTGTCTCCTGAATCAGCGGCTTTTTGAGCTTGATTATAAATGAATTTGAAAGTGAGAATTATGTTACATTATTTAAACTAGAAATAAAATTAAAATCGAGGATTTTTAAATAGCCTCTTAGTTTTGACCGTCTCCTTGAATTAGACTAGGATTCCATCAATTATTATTTTATGGTTGCTGTTGTAGCAAATTTTTGGTTGGCATTCTTTTACCTCTTATATTATAATTGTCATAAAGTCGTGACTTACTTTGTTCTAGTAGTTAACTTCTCACCACTCTACATCAACAGGGAAATTCCCCAAATTCATTGAGACAGTATACTGAAGATATGAAAGGACCAATGTCTGTACCAGTACCAAGGCAACTTAAATATACACCAGGGGTTGCTAATGGCTTAACAAGAGAATCGGCAGCATTTGTAGATCAGGGTAGAAGGGTAAGTTAATTGTCGTTTATATGAAATTGGTCTGTCTTGTATAGGAGATGAATGTGAATTTGCTGTTATTTCAGATGAAACCCATTGGGCAGCTGTCAATGAAAAAACTAGCAATTGTAGGACAAGCTTCTGGGAAGTTATGGAGGTGGAAAAGAAGTCATCATCAGTGGCTATTGCAATTCAAATGGAAGTGGCAGAAACCATGGAAACTTTCAGAATTGATTCGACACAGTGATGAGACAATTATGAGAGCAAGACCGCGCTCACAGGCTTTGCCACACATCATGTGATATTTTATTTTCATTACCAGCACAGTTGTTGTTTCTATATTTTTCGACCCACCAGAATTATTCTAGGCACATGGCATTTGAAATAACAGCACTAGGTACAGGTAGTAACCCTTGTTAATTTATTTATTTAATAATAATTTGATGCAAATCATTGTGCAACTGCCATTCACATGATCTTGCAAAATCATATCCTTTTGAAGGAATGTATATCAAATCAAGCCTTTAACTTTTTCTTTTACCTCCTTTTCATTTTTATATCCTTCTTTGACTTGACATGATAACTGCCAAAACACTTCCTTTTTTCTTAATAGTAAATATAGATACACTGATCTGAAATTCCTTATTTCTTGCAACAGTGTAATATAAGTAGTTGCAGAAGAAGCATATGGCGATGTCTTGAATAATGCTGTCCAGATCTTGGAAATTTTGTCATAATTACTGTATATGGAACATCTTAGGAAGTGTGCGGCAACGTACAGGTACCCCCAAATAATAAAAAACAAAAGATATTGCGTGCTTGGAGAATGGAGACAGTGTTCTTGGAAAATAGTATGTCCATGCCAACGTTAGAAGAAACCAAGGGTAGATTCTCGTATCAAATCCTGGAAATGTGTATTTAACATCTTGTATTCCTTTTTGTGTGTTCTGAAGGTCGTGCTGTGTTTAAGCCAATTGATTTTTGTTGATAGATTTTATGCTGTAGCATGTCACATACCAGGAGGAAATTCTTCTGTAGGTATTTTCATCTAGAACTTCCTGTTGTAAAAAGCTGTAACATTAGTGTTTTGGTGTAACTGTAACATTATTTTTTTTTTACTGAATAAGGTATAACATTGGTCATTATTATATTGAAAGATATTCTTCCGTACAGTTTGTAAAACAAGATTATGCCATTTACCTAAAGCTAATTGCAGTTGTTAACTAGTTTTTCTTTTCTTGTCTTTAAGAATTTTGTTACAGCTTATTGCCTCAAGCAATGAATGACGTTATTAGAACCCAGAGCTGAAATCTTACTCCACTGTCCTCTCTACGGCCTCCCAATTTCTCTTATTTTATCTATTTCCATTATGTGTCCATTCTCTCTCCACTACTTTCTTCTACTCATTTTTTCCTTGTGGCATTGACAGGATAGTAGAGTATCCAAATGCAAAAAATAAAAAAAATGAAGTCAAATGTGATGTATGAGAATGTGCTTGGTTATGTTTGAAGTTTGCAAATGTAATTTTGAATGAACTTAATCTTGCAAATTGAGTTTGCAAAAAGCAACTCCTTACTTCCATTGAATTTCAAGGCAAATTTCAGTTTACAGTAACACCCAACTGAAAGGCAATTAAAAAAAAATAAGATTTACTTTTTGAATAGTTGTTTGTTAGCTCCTAACTAAAAATTCCTTGGAAATTTTCACTCGACAAACAAAGAAACGAACTGATCAACAGCAGCATGTTCTTGCAATGTGTTTATAGACAGCTCACGAACATGTAAAGACATCATCGTCCCATCCTTTGGACTTTATTGCTACAACCACCTGTTACAATTCTAGATACAAATCAGCCACGAAAAAGACTGTTTCATATTTTTCTTGAACTATTCTCTCTCAATTGCATTATCTTTTAACCAATTGTATTACCAATCACCAAATCAGCACCTTAGAAATATAAATGATCTTAATTAGTTGTAGACTGAATCCGAATCTGAATGCAGAATTGAGCTTTAACATAATTGCTTGCTAACAATTCCTTAACTGATATAGCCTTTTTAAATAGAATCAGGCTCAGGACTCTGTGAGGCAGTGCTAAATACAACCAGACAAACCAATAAAGGAAGTTGGGTACTTTTTTTTTTTTGAGAAAAAAGGAAGTTAGGTACTTGTCAACAAAAAAAAAGGAAGTTAGGCGCCCCCAGATTCTATCAAAATTCCAAGAGTCTAATTAATATCAAGATAGTGAAGTTTATAACTTTTGTACCCCACTCTTAATTGTTTTTACACCAGTTCATACTACTCTTTTGTCTTTCTATCCTCCTTCTATAACATACCCAAAAACAAAAGAATACTAAGACATGGCAATGGCATTACTACTACTACGTAGGTCCAACTCACTATCCTCCAAGAGTACAATCTCTTTGATTTCTTGTAACATCTTCAAGACCTGCCACATTGTGGGCCTCTGCTCTGGAGAGATCAAGCTACAAGTTGTAGCCACCTGAAGAAGCATATCCATTCTGTTATCTTCGCTCCCATTGTCATCCCTGATAGATCTCACCCATTTTGACATATCACCAGGAACCATGAATGGAAGCTCAGAAGCATATTTCCCAGTTAAAAGCTCTAGTAACAAAATACCATATGCAAAAACGTCGGATTTGGGGGTTGGCTGATGATTTGGATTGCGAGTCTCCGGGGCTCTATAAGGTGCAGAATCACCAACCTCATCAAAGGTAGATGGGTTGGCCAAAACAGACAGACAGTAGTCTGTGACGCAAGCTTCGAAATCAGGTCCTAGGAGAACATTGGTAGACTTCAGATTGCCATGGACCAGTCTCCATGCCTGGTGGATGTAGGAAAGCCCTTGTGCTACGTCCTCTGCTATTTTCAAGCATGAGGTCCAGTGTAATGGCCTTGCCCTGCTTGACCTGGAACCTGCAGCAAATTAACAATTAACAACAGATTATCTTCAATTAGTTTTCTACTAGTATTATATAAGTTAGTTAAAAATATATTGAATCAGAATCACTCCAATTAGGAAAGAAGGTACAGGGAAATAAGTAAATAAATAAAAACAACGAAATCTGAATTACTCAAATTAGGAAAGAAAGTAGAATACTAGTGTTGTAGTCATGGTAGTTGATTAATAGAGTTTGGTATACATCAAGAAGTCCATGACCTGTCTCATTTAACCACTTGAACATACTCATAATTTTCACATGACAGTAATAATAGCAGTGTATGCAGCAGGGATAGTAGGGGACCCAAAGGACAGGATTAGATTTTTAAGCCAACAGCAAGCTATAATCAACCAAGCACCTTGGGTTCCACCTCATGTGTACAGCCAAAATAATGCAGTTGATTTAAAACTCTTCATTCAGGAATCAGGATCTTTGTCCAGATTTCGTTATGACTCATCAATTCTGGTCCTATCATCACCTCCAATCTAAAATCCAAATTCAACAATGTCTTTCAACTAACTTACTAATTAACATAAGATAGTTTAAAAATAGTTCGCTATACGACACAGAATAGGTTCTATACTCAATTAATTAATTAATTAATTCACTACTATCTTATACCTTAAAATAAATCAAATCATCAAGAATCAATTCATGTTTCCTAGTCTAACTATAGTCAGCAGCAAGATTCTCGGTGCTGGTTAAAAAGCTCAAATCTAGATTAAAATCACGTGCAAAAGAGAATTTCAACAAGACTTTCCACGCTACAAACCAAATATTAAGTCACTATTATTTCAACAAGACTTTCCACGTTAGCATTTCCCTTTTCTTTATGTATCCACTCAGCACTCACCAAAAACACAATGCCTATGTATAATGCACTTTAATAGTATTATTTTAAATTTTTTATATAAAAATTAAAAATAAAAACTAAAAACCCAAGAAATGGTATGGTGGTGTTGACTTGAGACCGCTCTCCGGGTCAACAATTTATGTGTAGGTCAATCCTATAGAGTTTTACTCTGACTTCAATTGGATGTTGGGATTGATCTCTCTGGATTAGCCGATCATTGTGTCGGACACGAGTTTTACAAATAAATAAATAAAATTAAGCTGATAATGATAGATAATGTACCGTGTATGAGGGAGAAGAGACTTCCATTAGGCTGATAATCATAAATAATAAGCCTCTCTTGATTAGCCTGAAAATAAGCCCTAACAGCAACCAAATTTGGATGACGAAGACCACCAACTGATTCCATGTGACGCTCAAAAACATCCTTACTAACATCCCCACCCATTTTCCCACAATCAAGACGCTTCACTGTCACAATCAAACGGTTATCAAGCACCGCTTTATAAGTTGTTCCTAGACACCCTCTTCCTAATAGCTCCGCAGAACCTTTCATCAACTGGTCCAGCGTATACACCTGCGACTCACCCGCACAGAATATTAAACTCCCACTCTTTGCAACTTGCGCTCTTTTTACTTTTTGTTCTAACTCTCTCTCTTGCTCCATTTGCATCACCACCGCTTCTTCCACCGTCGCCGCCGCCGTGTCGGAAGCCATCACACTCGATCCAGAAGTTCCTTTTCCCTTTTTATTTCTCTGCGTCTTGATCACAACCGCGAAACACGCTAGAGAAAGTAACAGAAAAACGATTCCAGTTGAAAATCCGATTATCACCGCTCTCCGATCATGTTTCTTTCCATACGGCTGCCGGATTAATCCATGAACCTTCGCACTCTGGTTAAGTCCAACCGTCGGCGGTGTAGCCGGAGCAAAAAACGGCGTTGATGGACGACATTCTCTCCGAATAATCTCTCCACACAGATTAGGGTTTAAAGCAAAAGAAGACGGCTGAAAACGCGACAACGCAGTTGTTAACGGAACTGCACCGGAAAGATTATTACCGGAAACATCAAAAGTTTTCAGAGAAGATTGATTAAACGGAGGAATACTACCGTTGAAAGAGTTGAAGCTTAAACGAAGATAGTAAAGACGATCAACGGTAACAAAATGTGTAGGAATATTTCCAGAGAGATTGTTATGAGAGAAATCCAACGTTTTAAGCCTGTGAAGAGAGAATATAGAAAATGGGATTGAACCAGTGAAGTAGTTATTATCGAGAAAGAGTGATTTGAGATTGAAGAGACCGGAGAGATTGGGTATTGTTCCGGTGAGGGAGTTGTTCTGCAAACTGAGTACACGGAGTTGGTCGAGATTGGAGAGTGTGTGAGAAGGGAAAACACCGGCGAGATCTAAGTTCCGGAGGACGAGACGAATGACTCTGTGTTCGTTGTTGCATTCTACGCCTTGCCAGTTGCAGAATGGGATTTTGGTAGTGAAGTTGAGGTGGTTGTTTGGGTCAGCTTTTAATTTGAATGCTATGAGAGATGTAGGATCTGAGAGAGAGGGTTTGGTTTTGTTGAGTTTGGTTGAGTTGGAGAATGTAGTTGTGAGTAGTAAGAATGAGAGTGAGAAGATGATGAAAGTGTTTGAGTGGTTTGTTTTTCTTGCCATTGTTGAATAGAGGTGAAATGAGTGATGAGAATGTTTGTTGTTCATTTGATGTTGTTAACTTGGTTATGAGGTAAAAGAGGAATGGGAGAAATAATAGGCTTTTAGATTTCACAAGAGTGGTACAGTGCAGTCTTTAGAGAGAGAGAGAGAGAGAGAAGCGAGCAGTACGTGACAAAAGGACTTGGGGGCAACTGGGTCAGGGATCACGTGATCATCAGGTACATAACTTGAGGGAGAGGAGAGTACAGAGCAGTGAAAGAGAGAATTCATATCGTATGTTTACTACCATGTCTGTGAAAAAGAGGAATATGACCAACATACATTCTAACACACATTTTTTTATTTGTAAAAATTCACATAGGTCTCATCAAATTATGTGGATTCCATATAAATTTGGTGGGTCTCATGTGAATTTTAACAGATTAAAGAGGGTGCGTTGAAAAGTGTGTTAGAATGTGTGATGTTAGCATTTCTCTTGTGAAAAAAATATGATTGACAATGTCTAGATAAGTGAAGACAATTTTTACCTCATATCAGATCATCTCTTATTGGGTTTCTATTCGCGATCAAGATGTATTGTTATGAGTATGAAGAAGTGTTTTAAAGAGTCTTCTATCAAATAAGAGATGGTCTGACAATGTATTTATAAGTGAAAGTAATCATCACCTCAGAGACGAGTTTTGTAGAATTATGTTAGACACAACTACGATTTCTAAGAAGAATTATAGTGGTTCACTATGATATGCATAAATACTTTGATACCAACATAAGCATGCAATCAAACTCTCTTCCTATAAAGCATCGAATAAATCGTCCATTATTCAGCCCTCAAACTAATATTATTTTTTTATTAAGTAACTTGATTTTTAGAATTCATTTTTTAAGATCAATAAGTAGAGTGAATAGAATTCGAACTTCAACCTCTTCATATTACTATACACTGTCCTACCAATCCAGCTATGTTTACATAGTCACGTTCCTTTTCCAATTTAATCCATTGAATTATAAGCATTTAGATTAATAGTGACCTTAACTTTTGCTAAATATGTTATAAAAAAAGGATAGTTTTTAAGCTATTTTTAATTCGTCAAGATAGTTCATAACTTGAAGAAAATGAGGGATTAGTTTGATGGACCGATGATAGTTTATAAACAATTTATTATGTGTTTATAGGAATCAAATTTGACAGAATAGTTTATGCAGTAAATTAATGGTTTGTTCACGATCTAATGGGTAATTTATGTCATATGATAGAAAAAATTTTAAAAAAAAAGACCAACAAATAAATAATTATTTATACAATCATTTTTTTTAAAAAAATTTTAAGTTTGGCTAATGTAGTACTTTAGTTTAGAGAAAATATTTCATGGACGCAATCATAAATCAATATTGTTTAGACACCATTACATGAAATGAAAAAATTTAAGAAAAAGTATCTGTTGGCATTATTATTATTATTATTATTTTTGAAGAAATCAAAATGGAATATATTAACAAAGGCGATGTAATCTCATCAGTACAAGACGTACCTCCGAGAACACCCCTACCAAAAAAGAGTCATACAAGATATATACAAGACTATGGTCAGTCGAGGCCCAAACACCGCATAGGGTCCGACCACCAACTCTGAGTGCCATACACAAATGTAGTGTTTTTCGCTTTTAGCCACCACAAAGAATGAAATTTAACTTGATCTAAAAGCTGTAAAATAGGCGTTTCTACATTGTTAAAAATCCTATTATTACGTTCTCCCCATATCAGCCACACGCAAATAAGCCAAAGAAGCTGAAGAAACGATCTGCGAGTTTTTGATGACCCTGTACAATGGATAAACTGGAGGAAATGATCAATTAAGTTGAAAGGGTCCGCACCAGACACACCAATCCACGACCTGAGATACTGCCATAACGACCCGAAAACAGCACAATGAAGGAACAAATGGGGCGCCGACTCCACTTGGCCGCAGCCCGACACACACGTGTCGCCGTCAACCTGAATAATGTCGTGCCGATGAAGGTTGCTCCTGGTCGGCAACCTGTCTTTTAGCAGACGCCAAGCTACAATGTACACCTTCAGGGGAACCTGCTTATGCCACACTAGGTCTCTGGTTGTGTCAAAAGTAGAGGAAGCTGAATCCGTCAGAATCTGGTAAGCACCTCGGACCGTGTACCCATCCTGAATGTCTGGATCCCACTGCCACCTGTCAATAATATTAGCCTGCACAGAAACACAATCAAGTAAAAGTCTACAT
>Ga0315914_1003295_pt1 | contig 24572 bp, 10 predicted proteins | sample MpolenodulesMG_FD_203920 | JGI IMG/M metagenome (GOLD analysis project Ga0315914, IMG submission 203920) | Medicago polymorpha root nodule microbial communities from Los Angeles, California, United States - elongated nodules | ecosystem: Host-associated > Plants > Roots > Nodule | place: USA... | reverse complement strand
TTTTGGGCAGTGCCACGAAACGTCTTAAAGAGAGCGACCTGGTCGTGACTCAACCTAGTAACAACTTCGGTAGAAAATAGAATTTGGAAAACCAAAATACAACAGTTTGGGAATCCAAAAACAACAGAAGGTATTCTAATTGAGATGTATTATGATTGTTGTTTAATTTGAACCGTATTTTTTTATTCAGATTATATAATTTAGACGACAGGCTTATTTTAGAAATAAGACATAAGGCACGTGAGAAAGTCGTTGCACGGAAAAGTAATAGCCAAAAATTCGAAAACAAATTTTTTTATAAATAAAGTTGGGCCCTGCCCTCTTTAGTTTTAGAGTTATCTAACAATGGGAACATTTTGACCCGAAACATGTGAGTCCAGCCATGTCTTAAGGAACGGTATAAGAGCATCCACAATGGTAATTCCTTAATAAGGATTCCTTAAATAGTCCTTACATTACAAATCATTATTTATAACATTTTAATAAAAGTATTTATTAAGGATTCAATGACTCCAATGGAAGTAAACTAATAAGGACTCTAATGAAAAGTACTTAAATGACCCCCACTAATTTTACATCATTATACAAAAATAATTTATTTATTAAATTATAAATTACCTCATAATATTTAATTATAATCCTTAAAAAAAATTATAAAATATTTATTTATTCGCATAAACTTAAATTTCTGTCACATTTGCTAATAATTTGAAAATTGAAAAATTAACATTACAAATTTTACATTCCTTAGTTAAAAAAATAAATAATTTGCATGAATTACATTTTATTTAAAATGATGACAAATAGATAAAATAATATTTAAAACAATTATTAATTATTAAAATATTACTTATTTTGTATTTGGGACCACATAGTACTTATTTTATTACTTCTTTTAAACGTAAGACCCGTTAGTTGCCTAGGAGAGAGTGGTCCTTATATAGTTACTCGTTCCTTAATGAGAACTCATTTTCTCTTTCTCCAATGGGGGGTCCTTAACTGGGAATGGTCCTTGTTAAGTAAGGACCTCCCATTAGAGATGCTCTAAGTAAAAGTATTCGCGTAAGTACAGTTTAAACGGGGGAAAATTTGATTTAGTTCTTTTCTTTTTGAAAAAATTGATTCTGAAAAATTTATTTGAAATAGGAATAGCTTCACTAAAATTTAATTTTTTTAAAATTTGGTTAGAAAGTAGTTTTTTTTTTCTTTCAAACTAACTGCCCTAAATGTGTTGGAGTCCAGGTGGGGTTTAGGGTTTAGGGTTTATGACCATTATGACCGTGAGCAAATTTTGATGTTTGTTTTTAACTTAATTTTTTGTTCATTAATGTTCCCACGCTTTTTTATTTGCATGTGTTTTTAGGTTCTTGCAAAAAAGGTCAAGAATCAATGTGTTTTTGGGTTTATTAATGTTACCCGGAAAGGCTTTGGTAAAGCATGGATTTCAGATCTCTGCAAAATTTTGGTATTCAGGGGTTGAAGACAATACGAAAGAGAGAAAAAAATATATAATATAAGCAGTTTATAATAAAATATGTACATCTCTTTAATCTAATGATCATAAAAATCTTTCCCATGGTGGTAAACTCTTTCCCTTTCCCATGCTAAATGCCACCTGTAATCCATATTCATACCGCAATTATAATTTCAAAGCTCTTTTAAACAACAACGAAAAAACCGTACAATGCATTCAAAAATAAATGGGATAATGTTGATCAATAAGATGCTACATTTAGTACAAGTGAATAGTGAACTCGCACAGAAAGATTGTGTGAATCCAAATCCAGGAACTGAGTCTTCTGGGTGATGGAGGAAAGTGCAGACTATCTTGCTGGCAATATAATGCAGACAAGAACACCTCATATGCAGTGCCTCTGTCCAATACCCCACTCACTAATTGCTCTTGGGAAGGAAATACATTATAAATTTAAACCTTTCTTTTTATGGCATGATTCTTTCTTGAATATTAATAAATCCAAATCAAACAATTGTTAATTATGACCTAAAGGTTGAGCTGAGCCATATAAGCCACTATTTATTTTTCGGGTATAAACATATGCCACCATTTTGATTACATTATACTAGTTTATTATTTTTTTTGGAGAGAATTTATACTAGTTTATTTATGCTTACACATCAATTATATATAATGGAATTTGAATTAAAAAATATGTGGTTAAAAATGCTACCTTTGTTTAAATAAAATATTCTCCGCACCCAAGTGCAATGATTAATCCTCAAAAACAATTGAGATCTATTTAATGATTTGATCTCTTCTAACAAATATTTTTTCATATACGCTTTAAAAAAAGTTAGCAGTTAATTATAATTTAAACATTCTCGCGCTCTTTTAAGTTAGATATTTGTAACAAGTTAGTACTTTTAAGTTTTTTTTCAATAAATTGATCATTTATGTCATGAAGTATTTTCACCATTTTTGACAAAGTTCATAAGTTAGATATCTATAACAATTCTTTCAAAAAATATTTATAACAAGTTAGTACTTTAAGTTTTTTTTATTCAATAAATTGATCATTTATGTTATGAAATATTTTCACCATTATCATCTATTCATAAACGGTTAAAAAGTGCTTTCAAACTATCAATGCCAACTGCTCTCAAAATTTAATGTACTGGTACGTAATTATGTCTAATGTCATAATCATTCTTTGAACCTTCCATCTTAATATGTAATTGTCACGTAAACATTTTTTTTACGAAGTTGGATGAAAAAGTATAATAATATTTATGACTTGAAGGAACAATTTTATTGCAAACAAGAAAATTAAAGAACTAGATAAAAAAATATTATTACTTAAAATCATAAGAAGATACAAATCTCTTCGAACGATACATTAGAGTGTTATTTGTTAGAAGACGCCTTTTATGAAGGTGTTTTTTAGCAAGTTATTCTATGAGCATTTGCTAAAAGACACGAACTAATTTTTATAAAGGTGTCTTTTAGCGAAGTTATAACTAAAAAGCGGAAATCACTCCTTGAGGTGTAGGTTGCTAAAAGACACCTTCATAGGTGGCTTCTAGCAAAACCCTTTTATAAACATATATATTTATTTTAACTATAATAAAAGATTCTTCAAAAAAAACATTAGATAGTCTATGTGAGGTTAACTCAATTGATAAAAACATTGCATACATATATAGGGGCCATGATTCAAATCTCAAACTTAATTCTCCATATTAAAAATATGTGAACTCCAACTATTTGACTACTTAACAAACAAAAAATATACAAAGTCTTTTAAATGATTCACCGATGGAAAGAAGATATTCATTTTTAACGTTTTTAAGTGTAAATAATTAGAAGATATATGTTTACTTTAACATTGCATACATATGTAGGGATCATATTTAAAATATACGAGCTTAAGCTAATAAATTACTTAAAAAAAAATACAAAGTCTTTTAAATGATTCACTGTGATGGAGAGAGATGAATTAATGCCAATAATTTGAAATTTTAATTTTTAGCGTTTTAAAAAAATGCACGAAGTTTTCTTAAAAAACAAATAAAAAAAATGTTGGTCACTTCAAATTTTTTTCATAGTTTTGTTAATAAAGTAAATCAACACAAGTATTAGAAAATAAAGAACATATACATATATATATATTTACAAACTAAACAAAACCTAAATATGGTAATCTCAAGGGCCGAGTAGCCCAACCTAAAGCTTTTTACGCCAAATATCTTAGAATATTGCTCTTCTCCCATCAAAATTACTAAATTAATCAGCGCAAAAATTGACTAATTTTTTTTTTTTATGGAATTGAATAGTAAATAATACACATACAATACAAATTTGCATTTTACAAGGGCAAAAGCATAAAATATTGGAAACTGCAGTGGTGTTGTGGGAGACATCGATTCAAGTCTAGGAACTTGTTGCAGCTGAGAAAAGACGAGGCCCGAGATACAGCAGAAGATGGACTCAACCTGATCATGATCTTGTGTCTCTCAAGTGCGATCTTGCATACTTTGAACATAAATAAATAAATATTTAATTAGAAAAAGAAATACATCATGTTCAAACCTTAACCTAACTCTAAATGGAAAACTACCAAGTATCATGTGCGAACCTGGTGGAATCCATTTTACCGTACCATAGGAAGTTAGGAACCCCACAACCATTGTTATTTACTATTAAAGCAAATACAGTATAGTCCAAGATCTTGCACAAGCCAGTCATAACAAGAAGAAAGGTTTAATTAATTAATTATATTTCCTTAAAGGGTAAGAACGTGCAGGTGCTTTTAGTTTAGGGATAAATCTCATGTGTATACAATAACTAAATACAAATATCAAAATATTAAAGAAAAAGAGATTAAAAGAAAGAGATCAGAAGCAAAATGAAAGAGATAATAGAAAGAAAGAAAGAAGAAAAAAAAGGGAGCTCCCTTCAGTCCAAATACAGGAAGCTTAAGATTCAATTTGTCTCCCGCATCATTCACTCATTTGCTGAGTATACTTATAAGTATATTCACTCAGCATTTGGATGAATGAGTCAGCAGCTAATTAAATCTTACGGCAACCCATGAGTGGACTAAAGAAAGCTCTCTCTCATTTACCATTCCACATGCATCCTTCCGTGATTCTATCAACGAGATCTGTGTAATATATACATATTCAATAAGCATTGTTAGTTAAATATACTAGTAATGAAGATGGTAACTATAAGAAGGAAACTGGTACTATAATCGTATCGTATAAGAGTATGATATGGTATATGTAAGGACGATCGATGAACTAGCAACTCTTAGAGAGTCGCTATATCAATGAGCAAGAAGCTCTGATAATGACAGTGAACGTGAAGGAAACCATTCCCCTCATGGCTTTTTATAACCTCAATTGGAAAATGGTTAAGTTGAGTATCATTTAACTTCATTTATCTACCATTCATTTACTATAGTTTATAATCTATGTAGATAAATACAATTAAAAAATTATTGAGACCTATAAATGTGTTCACTTATTAAAATAAATTTGATAATATATCATTTGTGTTCATCTCTTTCATAAAAAATGTGTGGTGGTCGATAAATAAAAAAATATTTTATGGGTCATTTTTTTTTTTGGGGGTCAGGTTTATGGGTTATTTTAACTCGTGTTTTAATGACTAAAGGTATTAAAAGACAAATTTAATATTTATTTTCTTAACTTATACCCTAACGATATAAGTTGAGATTTTCCTTATTTCATACACTATTTGATCATTATTATAAGTAAAGTTAACATTTTAAATTCATTGAATAAATGATGTATGTATGTGGTTTATATACATGTGTTATTCATTGAATTTAAAAAGTGCATTTTTTCTTATAATAGTGACGTAAGGTGTTTTTTTTTTTTTTTGAAGAAGTGACTCAAGGTGGATAGTGATCAAATTAATTATAGACAAAGGTTAACGTGTCCCTTAACACTCATTAAGAACCATTAGTGACAAGTATATATAAACATGCGTGTTTTCATTGTATTGAAAATTAAAATATTGAACTTTTTTGAAAAATAATTGCTTATTTTAAAATGTTTAAAAGATGTCCTAGAGACATTGATTAACAAGATCCTTAATTATAAATACAAGGGTCTTGTTAACGAGTGCCCTAAAGACACTCTTTAAGATTTCCCAATTGAGAAACTATTCCTTAAAAAAGTTTAACACTTCAATTTCCGATGCATTGAATACACAATTTTTTATAAAAAATTACTATTTCAAGTCCTTAAAGAGTGTCTTTATGACACTCGTTAACCTTTCCCATAAAACAATTACACGTATTAAAAAAAATTCTTTTAAAAAATAATAATAAATATAGCTGGTGCGTTTAACTATACCATGCAGTAGCGATGAATAATTATTTGTATAGTCATTTCTCGACAACTTTTGTGACGGTTATTTTTACTCTTTTATTTTAAAAAAATAATAGAAAGAGAGAGAAGGTAAAAGAGTAATTGAATACAATAAAAGTGTATGAGAATGAGTTGTCAAAATATTGTTTATGCCAATATCATTTTTCATCACAATAGAGCAATTAAGTATATTGTCTAAATTACCTTCTTGAAATAATAAATTTGATCATTTGATATATAAACACTTAATTATATTTTTAATCTCTCTATTTTATCATGCTTAAATAGTTTGCCCTTTTATAAATAGAATATTTGGTTCGATCAAGTATTATATTTGTTGCGACTATGAACCAAACTTATATTTTTGTAAAATTATATTTGTTGCAAATTTCGTCATTTCGGGGAAAAAAATTACTCTTTTATTTTTATAAAATTGCAATAAAAATCGCAATAATATGTTATTTAAGGGTTAATTTTTTTATATAAATGGAAACTATTTTAATTAGCGTAATAAAATAGAATAAAATAGAAATACAAAAGTAATAAGTTAAATTCAATGGGATAAACTTACCGGAGGAAAATTAAAACTATACTATTTTAAAAAATGGAAATGGTAGCGAGTGTCTCCGGAACACTCTTTAAGCACTTCAATTATTAAGTTTTTTTTATGAAAAATTGTGTATTAAGTGCGTTGAAAATTGTAATAGTCGATTTTTTAAAAGAATAATTAATAAATTTGGGATGTTTATAGAGTGTTTCGGAACACTCGTTAAAAAGACCATTTAATAAAAGTTACAACTATACTATTTTCTAATAAATTTTTTAAAAAAATATTGAGTTTTACTGTCATGATTATTATCTCAAGTTTTAATTGGGTGTCATTAAACGCCTCAAAAAATAAAATTGGGTGTAATTAAAATGACTTGCACTTAAGTGAGCTTTGTGACATTGTCACTGTCTCTTGTAAATAATTATTTTCTCACATAGAAAATAATTTATTTCAATTATCAGTAGAACATTCTTTGCCATCAAATACATTAATGTCACCAAAACTCAATATTACCTAGGTATTTTTCAATTAAACTTTATTAAAATGACCTCATGTGACTATGGGGCACTATTTACACAACATAGTGATCATATTTTTCTGCTATTGTATGATCACGAATCATAGCATATAAGATGTTAGATTTGTCTCAATGAATGTTTTTAAAATATTAAATTTTTTTTTTCCGACGGATCATTAAAGATATTAATAGTTAAATATGTATGTACATTGACATGTGTAAAAAAGTCATGGAAGTCACTTATTTTAGAACGTATGAAGTAGTAATTCTAGTGCTTTTGTTACAACACTATCATATGCTTATATCAAGGAGAAATAATATTTATATACTCCCTCCGTCTCACAATAATTGTATTTTTATCGTTTTTTCATTTTTTTCAAAATTAATTGTCACTTTAAAATATCAATGTAGCATTTATTATTATTTTTTCCATTATTATACCCTTATTTTATTTTATTTTTTAAAAAGACTACTCACATGTAGATAACTAATGATAACTAATCCCCTCTCTTCTCCTTGTCTCTTGTGAGCCATCACCAAAAACCTATTTTGTTTTTTCCTTCATACATCAAAGAGGGGTGATTTAGGGTCAATTTGACCCAAAATCACCCCTCGAACTCGTTTTTCTCCTTCTCTTTTATTGAAATAAGTGATTTTCACATTTATTTCGTTTTCTCTTTCGTGATTTTATCGTCTTAGTGCGACGTTGTGTTGTTCGTCGTCTTTGTGCGACTGTTTGTTGTCTTTCTTGTTTTGTTCAGGTATTTGTTCGGTTCCGATTGTCAGATCAGCTTAGATCCAGTGCAAATCCAATCAATGACTTTGGCGTCATCAACGTTGCAGATCCGGAGACATGGGTATCCCGGAGACTTGAATATAGTCATAAGTGTAGGCTTTTGTACTTTGTTGTTTTATGCTATTAACATGGATGTTGTGAGTTTGTTCGCAGATTCATCCTTTTTGTTTTTAGCAAATTTGCATTGTATCGATGTACTCTATCAATTTGAATGAATGAATATCATTTATTTTTGTCAAAAAATAAAATAAAATAAGTGTGTTTTAGTAAATGATACTAATTTTACCATCAAAATCACTACAATTAATCATTTTATTAATAATCATACATAAATCTTGAACGACTATTATTTAGAGACGGAGGGAGTAATAATTTTGTGATAACTTTTGAATAATTTGTTTTGTTCATAGTTACATCATATGTTTATTATCTTTTTTTCTCTCTCTTTATTGTTGTTGATCAATAAAAAAAAATCATCAAATAATTGTATAAATATCATTATTCACCTTTAAATACACTAAAGGGATAAAAAAAACACCAATGTCCAATGTCATCTAAATGATATCCATTATGGGATAGCACTTGAGTGATATTGTGGTTGGTGACATTGATAACATTGATCAATCATAATGTGATAAATAAATTTCTTCTTTTTCTCTCACAAAGATGTGTTATTTTTTTATATTTGTGATATTATGATTGACCAATATCATTAACCACAATATTACCCGAGTGTTACCACGTTATGCATTAGACTGTGCCCGAATTGGTGTCTTGTCTATGGAAAAAAAGCTGCCTACCAAATGAGGGATAGACATGGGTCTTTTCTTGGCACTCTTCTTTTGCCCCTGCCCATTCTTATTAGGCTATCATTTCAATGTGTCCGATCACAACTTTTTCTCAATCACCGGTGACTTGTCCATCCATCCATCCCATCTTCTTTCACAAACAGCTGCTGGCTTTAATTGAATTGAATGGGAAATTTGAGTGAATACACTATTCCACGTCCATTGTGAAGAGGAGCGGAATGACCAAAGTTACCACCAAACAGCCTATTAACTTCCATTGTGAAAAGGATAGGAATCACCAAAGTTACCACTTACCACTTCCATTGGTATTTAAACCTTTTTTAAAAAGCCTATCCACTTCCACTGTTGGTGTTTAAACCTTTTTTAAAAAGCCTATCCACTTCCACTGTTGGTGTTTAAACCTTTTTTAGTGATACTAATTTCTTACTTAGAAGTAGAGGAATGGCCTTTACTAAAAAAGAGTCAACAAGATGAAATTAATTAAGAATAAAAACACAAGATAAAGAAGCTTGTAAAGACAAAACCTTGTTTTTAAGAAAAGATTTCTGCACTTCTTTCAATATTTTATTAAGAGATTCAAACATCAATACAACAACTTGTATTGCATCATATTGGTATAATTTAAATGGATTTAGGAAAGGTACTCTATATACATTTTAGATGACGTAAAAATGATACTCAAATTAATAGAGATCAAATTTCTTTTGTTTGGTTCAAATTAGATTTAAACATGGACAAGAACAACCCAATTTAATGATTTGGAATGGATGTTCGAGTTTATGGGATCATTGATTTCATTCTTACTATCTTAAAAAATAAAAAAACTTAATCCTACTATAGTCTTAAATCATACAAAATCTTAGGTATTAGTCATTTAAGTCCTCATTGGATATAACTCTATTTCATAAAATAAATATAACTTTAAGGTCGTTTTTTTTTTTTTACTATTTTAAGGTCGTTTGGGGTAGTTTTTAATTTTAAAAAAAATTGTTTGAACAAAATAATGTTGAATTGATATTTTAAAGAAAATGTTAACTTGTGCGTCCTTAAGGCACAAGTTTAAAAGCTAAATGTAAAAATAATGTATTAGAATGCGTGCATTAAATTTAATTTTTATTATTTTAATGAATTAAATGCACAAAATTTAAGAGAATATTTCTTTTTTTAGATTTTTTAACATGTGTCTAAGGGCACAAGTTAACCCTACCCATATTTTAATTAATTTTAAAATATTTTTCACTTAAATCTCAAATTCCGAAAAAGTTTAATAATTCTTGCTTTTGTTTTACGTCAACAAGTCACCACAAAAGGTTGTCAGGTGCCTCTTTGACTCCATATGACCACCACTTTAGTCACCATTCTAACCACAACCATCCATTGCGGCTGCCTCTGACCACCAATCAACACTCTAAGGGTGTGTTTGGATCAGCAGATAAGTTAGGGAAAGAAAGCATAAGGGATAGAAAGTTTCTCGATAAACGTGTTTTCATGGTTAGTGTGATTTTGGTGGGGTCCACGGTCTGAAACTTTTCCTTCCCACAAAGTGCAGAAACATGAGGGAATGCATAAATTACAAAAGAACCATTGCATTGAAACATATTATCAACGTTATTTTTTTTCATTAATTAATATGCTTTTCTTTAATTTATAATATAATATAATATAATATACTTATAAATTACTTCCAACAAAAAAAAAGGTCTTATAAATTACATACTTGTTTTAAATTTTAAGACGGTAGTTATTTATATCTATATATTATATCTATATTTATAAATACTTTAAATATTATATCTATTATGTAGGGATATTTATGTCAATTTACTAATTATATAACAATCTTTCCTTTCACTTTCTTCTCACTATCACTCAAATCAAACAACTACACAAATCATCTCACTTTCTACCCACTTTCTATCAACTTTCATTCCTTTTACATTCTTTCTTATTACTTTCTTTCCTTTCACTTTCTCTTCTGATCCAAACACACCCTAATAGATGTCAATTTTCACCTTCAACAATCATCCCTTCTATCATTATTATTAAAATTATTACCGAATAAATTATAATATTTAAATATATTTAAAAAAATTAAAATTACTTCTAATAGAGTTTTTAATAAAAAAAAACTTTTGTTTTATTATTGTGAGTTTCAACGTGGTAGTGCGATTCACATGTGAGAGAAACACACGTGTTTTTAAGTACCACCTTTATTTCCTAAAAAAAAAAAAAAAACTAAGTACCACCTTAATTAATCAACTTAAAATATTCTCATTGTTGCATGTCACCATTATTCAATGTACAACATTGCCCAAAGGGATCGAGTCGGTAGGAATGTGCTTGTCTCTCTGAAAGTTTTTTGGAGGGTTTTGAAGCGCAAAGTCTATATTTTTAGAATATACTTGATGGTATTTTTTTAAAAAAAAAATGATAAATAATCATAAAATACTTTAATAGTGCTAAATTTTGTTTTCTTCAAAAAACAGTGTTTGTAATTTAAAAATAAAAAATAAGTCATTTTCTCCCCTACAAAATACTATGTCCAAACATACATTTCTAGAATAAACCGACGACAAACCAAAAAAATTGTACACAAGATCACTTTGAAAATACCATCTAATGAGTCAAAGTAACCATTCTTTTTGCGAAATCTAAAAGACGATGCTCTTTAGGCACCTAGTGATGGCTCTCTCTCGGGCACTCACCAAACGGCAATTAATTGTCTTTCAATACTTTTGACTCATTGTCATAAGTATTTCTAGGACCAAGATTCAATGGATCTTAATTTCCATTGAAAATTACTATATGTTCGATTCTTGGAGAACGAATATGAGCCACCTTTGTTATTCTTTCCGTCACTTGCTCCAATTTGTCGATTAAGTTGTATGACCATCGAGAAACAACATCAGGCTATGTGGGATTTTCATGCATGCGATTTCTCAAGACCAAAAAGATACAAACAATGGAAAAACAAGCTATTGAAGATATGGTTCTGGAAAGCAGATGGGTTGACAGTAGTAAAATGCCTTTCGCATCCGCGACAAGAACTCAGCCAGTTCTTGAGAGTATTGCTTCGTAAATCATTTCATTTTCTCGTGTATCATAATTTCACTTTGATCTTAGTCTTTTGTTAGCACATATATTAATACAAGATTCGTTCCTTATGCAATGAGGAACACATTGTATTTTAATCATAAATGAAGGACCGCCTTCCTAGTTGGAGTATGTTTTCTACCAGGGCCATGAATTGCCACAGTTAAAGACTTCATCTTCTTTGCAGTCAGAGGATCTCACATTTACACATTCAGAACTTCAATGGTTGTTCCTTCAAGATTGGACGGTCAAAAAAATGTATATCTTAAATTTATTTGTAATTTTGAATATCAAGTTTATATCTAAACTCCGATCTTGATTGGCCACCAATATTCCAAAGGTGGGGAATCACTTACTGCAGTGGAGCTGAATTTATCCGCCAGTTAACACACAATACCTTTCTCAACCGCATGAAGCAATTTGCATTGGTTAATTATTCGAATTCTAATACAACTGTGAAGTGTAAGCAATTATCTTTAAAAAATAAACTTAGGGAAAGAAGCGTAAACTCCAATAAAATCCAGAAGAAGAAAAAACAAACTAGAAAAGCATTCCTAGTCCTGATTTCCCAATGACAAAGACGCCAAAATAAAAATCAATCTACAAAGCATACAACAAAATGTAAAAAAAAAACATAAAAACATATTGTTGTATGTTAGCAAGACCACAACAGCAACTTTAAAAACCATACAAGTGCAGGGGCATGGGGATGCATGCAAAACAACACTGGATACACATTGAAGTTACAGAAGTGAGAAAAAGGGAAAAACATTCAGGATCACAAATAAAGACTAAGGAAAAAAAAATCCAAAATATCTTGAAATCCGAGAGGATGTTTATGTCATTGTTAATACAGTCTTAAACACAGCTTGAAAGGTATCAAAGAGACAAAGCATCGACAATTTAAGGTGCACTAAGGACTCAAAAGTGAAGCAAAAAAAGCCTGTTAATTCAAATGACGACTTTTCTTTGATTTGTTAAATTGAAAGCAAAAACAGCTACGGTAGTAAGGAAACAATAGTTGCTCTTCCTAACCAAAGACCCTCAAATAAGACATACGGTTGCAACTCAAATGCTGCACTAACCAAGAACAATTAACCACACAAAGAGGCATATCATCAATGATCAATAAAGAGCAGCACCACTTTGACATATCAACTCAATGGCTAGATGTGTGGCTTTCAATGGAAATGGAACATTTCAATTCACTGTGATGAGTTCCCCGGTGTACACCACTCGAGAGCAGGGTCATTTTTCAGTTGTTCTCCCATTGGAGAAGAAGCAGCTATTGTGGTATATGTGGGTGACTGCGTGTGTGCTTGAATTGATAACATTAGGTCATAGTGGATTTTCATCCATGAGACTTCTCAAGACCCAAAAGACTCAAGCTTATGGAAGAACAAGCTGTTGAAGATATGGGTGTCTTGAAAGCAGATGGATGGATTGGTGATAGTAAAATGCCTTCTGCAGCGGTGATAAGAACTCGGCCAGTTCTTGAGAGCATTGCTCCATAAATTATTGTATTTTCCTGTTTGTCATCATGTCCCCAATGGCCCTTCTCACTTTGATATTAGACTTTTCAAAATGGATGGATTGTTAAGACTCTTGGGATTTGAATTCTCTCATTTTTTAATCCAACGGGAAGGTTGGACGGGGGGTTATGTTGATGATTTCACAATTAAATCTCATTGGGTTCTACAACTTGAAAAATATATAAATTTGACCCAATGAGTTTTAATGGTGAGATAATCAACATAGCCCCTCATGCTTGATTCAAATACGAGAGGAACCAAATCCAATCTTTAGTCAAATGCATATTGAATATATTGCAAGGTTCGTTCCTTCTGTGCAATGAAAAAAGCATGTGCATACTTGCCTTTCTAGTTCCTAGTTTTTTCAAGAATGTCTCTTATTAATGGTCTCTCAACTCTCTTGTAGACTTATACTTGCCTAGTCACTTAGGAATATGTTCTCTATCAGGGCCATGAATTACACAGTTAACACATAATAATCATCTTTCTCAAATGCAAGATGAATTGCACAGTTAACACATAATAATCATCTTTCTCAAATGCATGAGGCAGTTTGCATTAGTTAATCAGTCTCAAACAACTGTAATAAAGTGTCAGCGATTAACTTCAATAAATAAACTGAAGGGGGAATATAGGAGCATAGATTCCACTAAAACCCACAAGAAGCAATATAAGGAAAACATTCCCTAGTCCTGAATCAATCTACAAAGCACACAACAAAATGTATATTAAAAAAACACTTGGCTAGCAAGGCAACACAAGCAACTTCAAAAATCATACATAGTGCATGAGCATATGGATGCATGCAAAACAACACTGGGTCACAAATTGAAATTACAAAAGGAATAACAAAGGGAATACACCAAGTTCAGCTATAAAATAAAGCTAAGGAAATAAAGTCCAAAATATATTGAAACCTGAGAAGATGTTTAAACACAGCTTGAAAGGTATCTAAGAGACAAAGCATCAACAATTTAAAGTGTACTTCAGGACTCAAACTTGAACAGAAAAAGCAGGTGAATTCAAATGACAAAGCTTTTCTTTTATTTGTTAAATTAAAAGGAAAAACAGCTACAACAATAAGGAAACAATAGTTGCTCTGCCTAACCAAACATCCTCAATCTCAATGAAACATACAGTTGCAACACAAATGCTGCATTAAACAACAAACAAACAACTAACCACACTAAGAGACATCGTCAGTTAAGAGCAGCAGCACCAGTACCACTCTGACGAGCAAGTTTTGTCCACTCGGTATGGAAAGCGCCGGGACGATCGAGACGCTCATAGGTATGAGCTCCAAACAAGTCCCTCTGAGCCTGAACAAGGTTAGCAGGAAGCCTTGCTCTCCTATATGTATCAAAGTAAGCAAGACTAGCACACATTCCAGGAGTACTAATCCCAGCTGAAATAGCCAATCCAACAACCCTTCTCCATGCACCTTGCCTCTGCACCATTTCCTTAGCAAATTCAGGATCCACTATCAAACTAGGCAAATTAGGGTTCCTCTGATAAGCCTTCTTAATCCTATCCAAAAACACAGCTCTTATAATACACCCACCTTTCCAAATCCTAGCTAACTCCCCAAAATTCAAATTCCAACCTTTCTCATCACTCTTAGCCCTCAACAAATTCATCCCTTGTGCATAACTACAAATCTTAGAAGCATACAAAGCTTGTCTCACATCATCAATCAACCTTTTCTTATCAACCCCACTTCTCACAAACCCTCCCACTTCCTCACCCAACCCTGCTTCCTTCAAAACCGCCGCCGCATTCTCCCTTTCCTCCTTCAATCCACTCAAATACCTACAATCCAACGAAGCAGCAATTGTCGGAGCAGCAACTGACAACTCCGCTGCTTGTTGAACAGTCCATTTACCAGTACCCTTCATACCGGTCTTATCCAAAATCTTATCCACCAAATACCCATCACCACCTTCATCCTTGACCTTAAAAATATCAGCAGTAATCTCAATAAGAAAACTCTCTAACTCACCAGTATTCCACTCAGCAAAAATATCAGCAAGCTCAGAATTGGACAACCCACCAACATGTTTCAAAACATCATAAGCTTCAGAAATAAGCTGCATGTCACCATATTCAATACCATTATGAACCATCTTAACAAAATTACCAGAACCACCTTCACCAATGTAAGTAACACAAGGACCATCTTCAACCTGAGCAGCAACCTTAGTAAGAATATCTTGAATATTACTATAAGCCTGGTAGGAGCCACCAGGCATAAGAGAAGGTCCATTTCTAGCACCTTCTTCACCACCAGAAACACCCATACCGAGATAGAGGATACCTTTTTCAGAGATTTGTTGGATTCTTCGTTCGGTATTTTCATACCATTCGTTACCTCCGTCAATGATACAATCACCGGGCTCCATATGATCGGAGAGAGCGGCGATAGTTTGATCGACGGGGGCACCGGCTTTGACAAGGATGATAACTGATCTAGGACGTTGGAGAGAAAGAACGAATTCGCGAGGGGAGTATTGACCGGTTAAAGGAAGGGAGCCTTCACGGTGGGCACGATCTACGGTTTCATCGACTTTGGAAGTAGTACGATTGTATACGGAGATTGGGAAGCCTTTTTCGGCGATGTTTAGGGCTAGGTTTTGGCCCATTACGGCTAGGCCAGCGAGGCCTATGCGAGAGAGTGTGGAAGCGTCCATAGTTGCTGAATTGAATGAAATCAAATGAAATGAAATAGTTGGTGAGAGGGTTACAAGTGTCAAGTGTTTTTGTATGATGAGTTGTTCAGAAGTGGCGGACTCGTCGAGGGTGTGAAAGGACAGTGACTTAACCACCAACGAGGAGCTACCGTTACCTCCAAGATTGTTATCTAAACGACTGCGTTTTAAACTATCTAAACGACTGCGTTTTAAGAAATAAGCATATGTCACCATTTTCCTTATATAACTTTTCTATATCTATCAAAAAATTGAATTTGAACATGTCAAACAAAAAAATAAACATAAGGACTAAATACTTTTCTTTTTTTTTTTTGAGCAAAAATACTTAATTAAACCTTTTGTTTTTCGTAACTGTCACTTTAGTATGGCTTGAAATAAAATATTTGCAATTCTTTATTTTCATAAAATAGAAAATAACTTTTGCTAAGTAAACTAAGCTTAAATATGAAACTCAGATTCTATACAAACACTTACTCAATTTTTACAAGTTCGTAGAGAGAAATGATTTTTAAAAATACTATTTTTTTTCTTATGTAATTTCATGAAGACTGGTTGTGTGCGTCCCTAAAACTTAGCTCCCTTAAACTTTTTGAAAGAGGAAAGCAATTTTTTAGAAAAATAAATAAGAAAATAGCATGATTTGAACGTCACTCCTGAGTAGAAATCATAAATCCAGTCACTGCATAAGAGTTCTATTCAACAGAGAACAGTTGTATACTTTCACCATGCACACTATTGGAGAACAGTAAACATCACAACATTGGCAACAATGTCCAATATATTATTTGCAACAAGTCGGAGAAAACACCATCAAGGTGAAACTATTCATCAATTAAATAAATAAAAATTGAACACCACATGCCCTCATCATACACGATATGAGAGCAACAGGCCCTATAAAAAAATGGAGTATTTCAAAGAACAAGTTTACATAAGCAATGACATCCATTGAGGATATGTATTCCAGGGGCGACAAATGTAATCGAAGTCATCAAGCAGCAGCTTGTCCAAAGAGCTGCTTTCGGATCTGCGACAATGAGCGAGAAACTTCATTAGTCACCAGATGCTAACCAGTTTATTTTCAACACTTCCCACATAAAGCAGAAGAAACAAAAAAGAATGTGGATAATATAACTTCAATTATCATATGATCTATAGCCAAATCTTCCTTTGAGCCACACATGAGTGCAAACATATGTGGTAGTTATTTATTTAACGCCAAGACAAAATAGCAGAAGACCAATAAACCAAGTACATAAAATGAGACAGCCCTCGTATTCTCATACATAGGACACTCCAAAAAATACCAAAGTTTTCATTCTATACAATATCCAAAGTCAACAAAATGTAATCTGAGAAACTTTGCTAGTCACCAGATGCTAACCAGTTCATTTTCAACATCACCCACATAATAACAAGAAACAATAAAACGATGTGGACCTATTGCCAACTTTGATTGTCATATGACCTATTGCCAAATCTTCCATTGAGCCACACATACGTGGTAGTTTTTTAACGCTGAGACGAAATTGCCCAAGACTAATAAACCAACTTAATAAAATGAGACAACCCACATATTCTCGTAAACAGGACACTCCAAAAAATACCAAAGTTTTCCTCCCAGATATCCAAGGTGAACAGAATATAATTTGACGGGAAGTGGGGCGATAATGGATTGATGAGAATATGGGAGGAATAATTGGTGAAAATTATCTTTTGGAGCAGTATAGCAAATACAAAGGTGCAAACAGAGAGAAGGGGAAAAATCTCCCTGGTTTTCAAGCCAAAATTTCAGAAGTTTAGAATATTAAAGACTGGAGTGCATAGCACGATCCAAGAAAATACACATTGAGAAAGGAAAGAGAATCGCCAATGCTAGAAGTTATCTGGGAGTGCGCAGCTAGTTCACAGAGTTTTGTTTGAAGAACTACTTTTTTCCTTGTTGCATACTAATTGTCAGCCTTAGCCCTGAAGTCCCTCCCCAACTATCTTCCCCTTATTACTTACAAAGTTACAATATTTCAAGTTAATTGTCTTAGTTGTTTATCAAAGTGTGTATGAGTATGATTAAGTCGAAGTGTTATATTTCAATGTCAAAGTTCAAATGTCATAAAAAATAACTGCCTTTCTAGTTGAAAACAATATGAAAGTCAACAATACAAACTATTATAATAAAGAGAAACGAATCACAGAACATGACAATAGCAATGCACAAAAAAAATTACCTCCGGAAGCTTTTTACGGAACACTACATCCAGCCGTGCATCAAGAGTATTTTCACACACAATCTTTCCATCACGAGAAGCCAACACCACCCCACCAGAGCTGAATTTTCCACAAATATAATCAGGTATGCTGAAACTGATATCTAATATTAAAGCAGCTACACAACTAATCAAATGTTTAGATGGCCATCAGAGAAGGCTTTCTCATGTCTCAATGTCAAATCAACACGAAAATACAAAAGCAACAAATTGTAGAGTTGTTTGACCTTGTGGTACTGTCGTGATTTATTGAGTCTCCCAAACACACAATAATACAACTTTAGCTAGTATGCTCAGTCAACTAAAAACATGGTAACCTTAGGTTTGAAACTCTTGATTAATTTTGACCAGAATTGTGTAACTAATCAAGAAAAAGGTACAACATGAGTAAGAAGCAATACCCTGATTAACAGATCCATACAGTTGTTTATTATTTAAATAGAAGTCTACAACATGAAATTTACCAGTAGGGTTCATGAGTATTGTGATGCTTGGGTGCAGGTGGAAGATAGACACTGTGGTCAACAATGATCTCTGGTGGATGAACACCTGCTTTTTCAGCATACTCCTGTGCAGCTGCATCCAGCACATGTTCTACCAAGTGCACATCATGTTTCCGACATCTCAACAAGACAGAAGATTCTCTAAGTCTTAGCAAACTCTGCAATGTACAAATCTTATATTACATTATACTCCAAGTCCACATACTTGTGCATAGAAGGCGGTCCTAAAATAATATCAGAAGAATAAGTTCATGTAGAGGGAAAGAGGGAAGGGCAGGGATTGAATCCACAAAATTAAACATGCTAACTTAAAAACCAAGGTTGCTTCCTATGTCAGTATATAATTATCATTTGAAACAATCAATGAGAATGGTTCATTAAGGTCCCCTGATCACTCCAATTTTTCATGAATATACTAGTTATATAACTTGTAACTTCAATAAGTGTAAACAATAAATGTAATGTTCAAGATCAAACGAGAATCTACAAATAATATAAAATTGGAACACAGTAAGTAAGTAACAGCAACACTATCGATAAGTGTAAACAAGAATCTACAAATGATAAGGATACTTGGCAAAATGCAAGATCAAACGATAATTAGGTGTAAAATATTTAAATGTTAACTGACCTGAACAATGAGACCTTTTAGAAGGTTTCTGTACTCATGATTGCCCACATGTAAAATATCTTCAACAAGGTGATGACGGCTCACATTCAAAAGTTCCTTGGCTGCAATTTCTTTCATTGAAATAACAATGTCATCTTGAGCTTGAAGAACTTTGATCCGAGAAGCATTCAGCTGCATTGAGTACTCACTGCCGCAAACAATTGTGCCACAGAAATTAGAATATATCAACTAGCACTATTTTTGTAAGTTTAGAATAACAATACAGAAATGCACAATATCCACGTCATGAAACAAATTAAGCTTCACGAAAAAAAAATGTTCCACTCGTCATATTTTGGCAATAAATAACCTTAAGTTTAACTTGACATGTATCAAGCACCGAAAGATACATGTTGACACTGGTTTTTTTTTTTTTTTTTTTAAAAATTAAGTAATTGAATGTAATCTAATGCATGTTGGTGTCCGGCATGTAACACGTCTTCCATCAAAAGTGTCGGTTCTGCATCAAAAAACAAAATGAACATACGGAGAGAAACTAAATTAAACATCAAACTACATTTAACAAAGCTCAATGAAGCTGACATTAGTTAGTTTTACCAAGCATTACGACAATGATCCACTAGACAATGACCAGAAATCAAGCTTCGTCAAGCAATAATAACAATCAACATGCTTTGTGTCACTATCACGCAAGGATAAAAAAAAAACAAGATCTATGTCAATATATTCAATATCTGAAATTACATAATTTAGATTGTGATCGGAAACGATCACCAGAATTCAATTTCAACCAATTCCACAAACAAATGTCAAAGTAATAAAAAAAAAAAATTGAAAGTTCAAATTATTAGTGAAAAAAACAGCGTAAAAAAAGAGCAGAGAAAATTACATTTTCTTTCGAATTTCAACTTGGCGCTCTTTCCGCTCATATTCTTGTCTGATCTTCTTCTTCTCAGCTTCAACCAACTGAAGCTTCTCGATATTGAATTCCTACACGAAGAAACAAAAAAAACAGTTGAGTTACATTGCGAGGATCAAATTCAATGCAATGCAATGAAGCTTGATCGAGAAAAGAGATTGATTAGAGAAATGGCCTTACCTCTTCAGCAGAGAGAGAGATCTCGCTGGCTTTTTCTTCGGCTTCTTGACGGATAAATCTCACCATCTGGTGGATTTGCTTGGATACATCACCGTCGTTCATTTTCGGAGAAGATCGACAGGAAAACAAGTTTGCCAATGGCTGATTCAAGTTGATATGTTTCAGTTTCAACAACAGAGTGACAGTCTACTACTACTGGGGCCAGCTAAGCTCCTTTTAAATATGCAAGTAACTTTCTCACCATATGATTTATTATTTAAAACCGAACCAATCCAATAGAAAATCCTCAAACCGCAACATAAGAAAAATATTAATTAAACATATATGACCAAGATAAATACTCCATCCGCTCTCAAATATAAGAAAAGATTCATTTTTTAAGTTCATTGAATAATTAATGTATCTGCTTTACAATGTAGACCATGTACATTAACTACTCAATAAACCTAAAAAGTAATCTTTTCTTGTATTTGAGACCGGAGGGAGTACTCATATAAACTTAATGGAAATTTTTATAAAATGATATATTTTTTCTGTTGTTAAGTTTATTCTCTTCTTTTTATTTCAAAAACGTATTTATGTTGTAAAATTAGGCTTCAGATTATCTCTATAAATAATAATCAATATATAAATAAAAGAATCAATAAAACATAAACAAAAGGTATTTCAATGAAACTTATCTTTATTGGTATTGTTGTCGAATTAGATCACCGACCACAACTCTATCAACATCTTTGAACACCAAATCAAGCCTGCTACGGAATCAACTATCAAGATCTGTAGAACGAACAAGCAGTGAGGAAGTCTGAGACGTGCTGATCGCATTGTCCTTAAGGATTTTCCGCTGAGACGTGCTGATCGCATTGTCCTTAAGGATTTTCCGCGTAATTATACGTTAATCTCCCAGGATTTAACAGACCCTTCTCGACGTAAAATCGAGGAAACTGAACTAACAAGAATATATTTTCAAGAAGATGTTAACCCAGAGTTTAGTTATAAACTTATGGAAGAGAGCATCTTTTAAAGGTAGTTCATAAGTTTTCATATATATGAAAAACGATGTACTTGCTATTGGAATCAAAAAAAGGAACGCAACCTCTATATAAAAATGGCAGTTTTCTCCTGAGCATAAAGGCACAATCTTCTCAAAAAAATAACAGCAACTATAACGTGCCTTAGCAATTTTATTTCAGTTCCAACTTAAAAACCATGTGCCTTAATTACTCTTTAAGATGAAAGTTATCCTTGGACTAATTCAAGTTAAAATGATGTAGCCAAAAGAATTAGACCAAGTCAAATATTATAATTAATAATATGACAACAATTTTCTTTTAAAATATTTTTCTATATTTCTCAATTGAAAATATGGGACACAAAATATTTGAAACTTTTGAAATATACTCAAAATTTACAACAATCCCCCACATATTTCAAAAGTTTAAAAGAAATTAGAAAAAGGACTTCATGGGTTAACATCCTCGATGTGATGCATCAGATTGGTGTAGCAAGTTATATGAACCAACCCTAAAATGATAATACTTAACACACAGTGAAGTTGGTGTAGCAAGCTATATGAACCAAAATCACTTGGTGTATGTTAGCGGTATACCATTCACATCACACCCTCACAATTCTCGCCGTTGGTGCTATTGGTGCGCTAATAGGCCGTGCGCGTGCCTGGATTATTTCATGAGTGCTCCAGAGATTTCGCCAAGATCTCATACAAGCGGCCTCATTTGACACTCACATAGGTGATTTCATCAAGGGTATGCTGCAAATCATACACCACCCATAAGGGATATGAAATTCATTAAAAGTTTTATAGGTTTATCCTCTTAGTAATGTAGTGTCTAGCACTTCTCACACACACCATAGGAAAGGGACGAGAGCAAAAATTAATTAACTAATTTTTGGTGCTAGCAGAACTAATAAGTGACTTGTTCTTACCCATATGAACCTTATTCATGGGATCTCCAATCACAAAGGTTGGGTTCCCATCACTTATTAATTTCAAGTGGCTTAAGTCTCAATCCCCTCTATGTACACATATTTAATTCATCCTCAGGGGATTTGTTTAGTAGCTACTTTATACACAAATGATGAAGACAAATTTCTTTCATCATATAAGATTGACTAAGACGTCTCTAAGTCAATCAATCTCATATATTTATCAAAGTTTATAACAATAAACTTGATCTCTATAATTATATTTATAAAGGTCTGCTTGAATGACTTCAAGCGACATCATCTCGTAAAATAATTTTACATTTTGATTTATTCTCATTGGAATTCAATTTCAATTAACATCATTGTATTCTTTTGATACAATGGTTCATCAACTCTAAACAATATTTCATAAGTGTCAAACTGACTTCCTTAATATACTTCATCAGGTCTACTTAGATAAATTTTAAGCGACAACCCCCACATTGAGAAAATATAACTCTACAGTTCTACTTGAATAATTTTCAAGCGACAATAATTCCATAATGAAAAAGAAATCCCACTGTATTTTCTCATAAACAAATTTCATTAAACATCATTGTATTAATATTCTAATACAATGGATAATCTATAATAATATACCATATAATATTTTATGGTATCTTTCAGATATTTCATGATTCTACCAATAAAACATTTCTTCAATTTTCTTCTATCAAGTATAATAACCAAACTTGATCCCATTATTCCATTCACGTCAATTTAGATGTCATTTTATCCTTTAAAAAAATCTCGGCATATTAGTTAGTCAAATAAACCAAAGACTTCACAAATGAAATATAAGAATAAAGGAAGTTCAATCCAATACAAGATGATTTATTAGAGTATCGCTTCACATTCAAATATAATCATATAAATTTCAAGAATTTCTCAAGCATATTGTACAAATGCATTTCAGAAAAATTATATAAACTATAATACCTTAGTGTAAGTTCACTTAAACAATGCAACTCTTTGATAACACAAGTTAAATTAGTGAGATAACACACATGTCAAAACTAACTTTAACAAGTTCCACTCCTACATGTGTTTTGAGCGTGACACTGTACAAAACATCATATAAGATAAGAAGGATACATGAAGATATATACTAACATGATTTGATGCATGAGGATGGATCATCTTCAAGTCATATCAGTTAAATAATGATGCATACTGCATACATAAATATTGTGAAAAAAAATTCTACAATCAGAAAAGTACAAGTTGCATCCCTTGAGCAAGTGTATGAATGAGTATTTTAAGGAGTACGTTCTAATTTTAATGGTACATTAACCCTTAAAAGTCTTTAGAGTAAAAGTAGTATAAGTTTGTGTGGGGAATAAAAAGATAAATCAAAGTGGGGCCGAAGCAAAAATATTTATAAAAGAGACATCACTGAATCTAGGGGGAAATGATACCCCCTCGCTGACTTCCTATGTGGATGTGATGTTTCTCTAATAACCAAGTAGCTTCCAAAAATCCTTCTAAAAGAGGGAAAGAATCAAATGCATAATTGGGAGACATCGGCGACTCTAGGGGGAAAGGATACCCCCTCGCTGACTTCCTACGTGAAGATGGTGTCTTTTAACTTATAATTTTTGCAGCACTACTTAGGGTGATCATTGAATCTAGGAGGAAATGATACCCCCTCGCCGACTTCCTACGAGAATATGGTATCCCTTAAGCAATCTGCAAGCCCCCAAGACATTTAAACTGTCAAAATAAATCTAATTAATTCCCATCTCTCTTATATGAAATGAAGAAAGGACTTTTCTCGGTTGGTTTAGTGCTAAGATTAGAACCTGTTTCCTCATAATATATGTCTTATACAGGAGCAAGAAAAGGGTTGGACTTCACACACACACTCACTTGAGACTTGTTGGGTTGAATAAAGATCATAAGAAATGCTTGAATTTGTGATTTGTGTACACTTGAAATTAAGCCTTTGAGGAGACATAAGTTTTTAATTGAATTGTCATATATTAGTCTTGTTTTATGCTACTATGTTTATGTCTTTTGCTTGAGGGCAAGCAAAGATTCAAGCGTGGGGGAGTTTGATGAGTCAATAAATTAGTGTTTTTAATATATTATTTGAGTCTGTTTTATTTAGATTTGATTTCGTTCTATTTAATATTATTTCCTTTTTAGAATTATTTTACTTCAATTGCAAGTTATTATATTTCAGGAACAAATATTCTAAAGATTAAGTCTTGGAGCAAAAGAAA
>Ga0315914_1003293_pt1 | contig 24576 bp, 14 predicted proteins | sample MpolenodulesMG_FD_203920 | JGI IMG/M metagenome (GOLD analysis project Ga0315914, IMG submission 203920) | Medicago polymorpha root nodule microbial communities from Los Angeles, California, United States - elongated nodules | ecosystem: Host-associated > Plants > Roots > Nodule | place: USA... | reverse complement strand
CTAATTCTCGAACCAAACGGACCTTAGAGTAAAATATCTACTTATATCTCTCATATAATAATAAATATCCATACCTACACAGCCTAAAACAGTGATTCTGCATAACTAGTTGAAAGAATATAATCTAGCACAATCGCAAACAAAATAAAAGAAATGAAGCACAAAAAATCAAAACTACAGATACAGGTTGAAAATCGAGTGAGAATCCATAAAAACAAACTCAACGGAAGTAATAATCAGTGTAGAGTCGGTGATTGAATCGATTGTTACCGATTGATGAAAAAGTGAAACCCTAAAATGAGTTACAAAAGCATAAAAGGGGGCAAAAAGTACCTGTGGCGAAATCGTTGGGCGGTGTGAAGAAGAAGAAAGATTGAGAGAGCGACAAAGGTTAATATAATAATAATCTGATCGGAAGAGGAAAAGATTGTGTGATACGAAGGAATTATATAGATCTTAAATGTGAGAAGAAAAAAAAAATGGAGAAAATGGAAGAATGAAAAAATATTTTGTAATAAAATGTGAAGGGAGATAGAATATGGGTCGGGTCGGATCAGGGGAAACTGTACACGGTTCGATTCAGACTAAATGATAACCGACCTGGTGCACCTTGCACACGCGTGCTTCCACGTATCTTTCTGTCTTTGTTTTGCACGTGTTTTCTATTTTTCATCATTTTTTTATTTACTTGCATAAAATGTTAAATTATAATCACTTTTCCTCAAGAACCTCTTTCAGTTCCAATTTCCTTTTTAATTTTTTAATAGTTATCTTTTTTTGACAAGAATTTTTTAATAGTTTTCATCATTACATGGAGTATTATGATTTTTTTATTGAAGGAATATATGTTATGCTATTTGGTTTGTAGTAAATTATTTGACAGTGTAAAAATATATAATTTTGTGTTGATAAAAATCAAATAAACTCATCTAGTCAAAAATGTATTTAATCATATCAAATGTTTCAAGGAAGCAATTCAATCCAAATCAATTCCCTGCAAGACGGTTTGATTTTCAATCGACTTATATGTATCTTTTAAAATTTTAAAAAGGGAAAGAACAATTCCCTACAGTATTGCATCCCAACGGCATACCATAACAACTCTACTTGATTGAATGATCGATCTACATATCATTCATCGCCTCTAAATCTAACCCCTGGGGATGCAACCCCAATTGCATGGATCACAAAGCGCCCCCTTACAAAGTTAGCGTAGCAAGTTTGTGTTTGTCATTCCATCACCACCGATACCGGTTTGACATCTAATGTATTTATTAGTGTTTTTATGTTTTTCTTGTTATTATTTGCTTGTGTTTAGTTGTTATTTTTAGCTTGTCTTAAGTTAGTCCATGTGCTTGCTTAAAGGCACGAAAATAACTCATTTTGATGGTATCATATACTCCGAGTCTTACAATTGAATTGTCAACATATGGCTTGATGTCATACCAATCCGAGCAAATACAAACAATTTTTCTTCTCGTACATGGAGGAGATGAAAGACTGTGAATCTTGCATTACACTTAACCATGGAAGAAATTTGTCTGGTAGTCAAGACTAAAGGGTGAATCTTTCACGCCCCAAATAGGTAGATTCTCTTTTGATGGGTGCCAACTGCCACATTCCAGCTTACCCTGAAGTAAACATCAAATCATCTTTACAAATACCACACCTGGAAAAGCCACCGTTTTCTTAGATACCGTTTACCTGTGGTCTTTTGTCAATTCCACCGGGTTATTATTATTTCAGAAAACAAGATGCACAAAAATGACGGGCAACAAACTAACTAAGTTCAGTCAATTGTGCATATTCATATTCTCAAATAGAAATTTGTCCACGGAAATACTGTAACAACACAAATATCTTAGGTTATACAAATGGTCCATGCATTCATCGCATTGCAGGATATCAATCCCCAATTTAAGGATTTAATTCAAAGCAATTGAAATCCTTCCCAAAAAAGGTTACACGTAACCGTAAGTCAAGACATCAGAATGCACTTCTGCTATTTTTAATATCGGTGTCTACTTCGGTCCCGTTCTCGTCCATAATCCCTGTCTCGATCTCTTCCCCTGTCCCTCTCTCTATTTCGACTGCTTTGCCTCTCCTCGTTTTGCTCTCTGTTTCTCTGCTCTCCATCATAACGGTCCCTTGACTCTCTTCCTCTGTCTCTGCTTTTTTCTGTAGCATCTCTGTCAATCCCTGCCATCGGTATTATAAACAGTAAGTTGGTTAGAGAGCATGTCCAACTGATTCATAATTTCATGTTGATGATCACATATCAGAGTGGTACAATAACTTCTGTAACATTTAGTAAATTGGATATTTACAGGCATGACTTGAACCTAAAATCTCTACATATCCTTACATGAGCAAATTATGAGCGTTAAGTCAACATGGCATATTCTTTTGAAATACTTAAAAACCAACAGCCAGTATAATTTAGATGTATGCAGGACCATCAAACTCGAGTCCGGCAAGCAACTAGCAAATATATAAATACATTAAGACATCTAAGAATATGTTTTGAAATAGTATGCAGGGTTTAAATAAAAAAAGTTGCAATGAACCAGTTGCAAAAAGAATGCTGAAAAGGAATGACTAATAAAAAATAACAAAAGGATAATAGGAGAACATGAAAGTATTTGAAAATGGTAGTCCCGCCCTCCCCCGCTATAGCCATAATGATAACTGAAGTAATCTAACAATGCTAGGGAACATGTGGGGAAAGTGTGATGGACAATGGGAAGGGGGATTGTAGAGCTTAACAAGCCTGCAAAGTTACAGCATTAGCTTGCTTTGTAAATAATTTACAGACAACAGATCATTCGAGAAGTGCAACATTACCTAGATCCTCAACCTCCCAACCAGCACGCCCTGAACCAGGAAGCACTCGTGCAGTTTCAGATTGCTGTGTTTTGGCACGGAATTTCTTCTTAAGGTTTCCAAATTCATCATACAGCTCACCATCATCCTGACAGTAAGAAAAAAAATCATAAAACCAGAGCCAATTTATATATAACATGTATTGTCTTAAAATCAATCTTACTTCAGCTTGCCGCCTACGACGTTTAGTTTCTTCAATTTCCTCTTCATCAAGCTCTTTGTAACCTCCAGCTCGCCCTCCTCTGTTTAATTAGAAAGTAACCCAAGTTAGCAAAGTAATTTCAAAACACAATTTATTAAAAAAAATGTGAATGGTAGAGCCCGTATGTATGTATTTATGTAAAATGAAGGGAGAGATTACGACCTAGGAATTCCAACATTTCGGATTTGGAAGGAAAAAAATTAAAGTCAATAACTGAAAAAGTATATGGAAACAGGATTTGAAATCAATGATGAGATAGAGACATGGAAACATGATTTGAAAACCCATTATTTTTGTTTCAATAGAAGTAAGACAAGTATATGGAATGAAAGTTTAGCATGATGCACACAAAACCTAGCTTAGAGGTGAAAATAGGATAATATACTACACCAGAGTTTATGCACCCCAGGTTCATCGTACAAGATAGATAGGTTGACAAATCAATAGATGCAGACAGGTTAAATGAAATGGACAGATGGTCCAAGTGTGGTTTGGGATCAAAAAGTTTCACTCTAATTCAAAAGATATTTTTATCACACAGCCATAAGACTTGCAATGTTGCAATGGGGCTGAATACAGGCAGTAAAATCCCAACAATAAATTAAGGTCGATGTCATAAAGATGACAATGGCAGAATCAATGAGTAGTTACACGATACATGATATAATTATGAAAGAAACCGTTGCATAAAAAGTTGAAGGAAGCTACAATGATAGAACAAATGGTAGAGTTTAGTCTTTAGATGGTTTAGGTATATGTGGAGAAGACCTGTTGGAGCATTGATAAAGAGTGTGGATGATAGTTCAATTGTTAAAGGTAGAGGAAGACTAATAGAATATAAGAAGATATATTTTAGTATTTCTCTTTGGATTGATTTTTAATCTTAGAGCATCCCATAGCATTAGTTTCCATATTACTTATTACTATGATTTGTTTCCTTATTTCTCTATTTATTTAGGATTAGGGGTCTTGTATCCCTATATATAGAGGTTGGTTTTTAGTTCAGTCTTTATTATTATCATCTTTTATCCAAACCACATGACTTCAACAAAAACCAAGACAAAGATAGGCCAAACCATGTCATACATTAAATCTTCTTTTATCCACATCAAATATTGAGATTTTTAACAAAAAAGAAGATAAATAGATACTCCATTTGAGATCAACATAATGTAATACTTTTAATCCTTAGAGGAACAAAAAGTACAATGCCGCAAAATCACATACATTGGCGTATTGAAAAAGTAAATCATGTTTAGCTCATATATTAAGTGAATATGATGATCATTGTGAGCAGGATTGCAAGTCAATTTAACACACAACAAGACATATAAGTGTATCTTTTACTACCATAAACGGGACTCTCCACTTGGCATCGAAATATTTTCTTTTCAATCACGTGTTATATTTTAATTATAATTATAATTGAACAGAGAAGTTCAAAATAGCCACTTGGTCCTATCCTACCGCTGACAATCCACATCGCATATCTAGGATACTGACCCGGCTAAAAAATAAATAAAAATTAGGGAATTTATTTTCTAATATTTGCTTTACAAATTACAGCATTCACCTTGGTTTTCATTTATTTTTAAAAATGTTAAATAAATTTTCCAACGAAAAAATGTAGTTTCACCTGCATCAGAGGTGTCACTAATAGTATGTACTTGAAGGTATACAAAGAATTAAATACAATACCTTACACCACCCTCGTTGTGCCCAGGCTTGTTTGTATTGCAAATATTGCATTTTAACCGCTTTGCCCAATTGATATTGCCACACCTATGTCAAAAAAGAAGACAACAAAGATAAATCATTACGTTAAAATTTTCATTGAAAAATAAAAAATCTTGTACAAGCCACATCATGCAGGTCAATTAAAAGTTTAATGTCAGGTATAAGTACTGTATAACAGCCTCGGCCTAATGTTCAGTTAAGCAGAGCAAGACTCATTCAAAATGAATAAAACTAGTGATAATATAACTGATCATAAGCCCCATATCATATACCCAACTTGCATTACACTCCCAAGTTCCAACAGTGTACAATCATAGTCCTAAATTTGCTGCAACAACTGGAACCAAATGCAAAATCAACTGCCACAACCCACAAGGACAAAAGAGACAGAGGAGAGAGAAGTTCAGTAGCTGAGGACAAGGACCAGAACCCGGGGAGAGGTTAACAACAAAGTCAAAGAAGTTACAAAGCTCACCTCAACGTCATCATCATATTATCAACAGCCTATAAACACTTATTGGCTGTAAATTGTAACAGAATCAGTTGACCTTATGTAAATTGGAAAGGCCACTAGATTTGCACTCAATCAGCATCTCACATGATGAGTGCTTCCTTTAAAATTCATAGAGAACTAGAATAGTAGATGATGAAGTGATAGATTGGGTCGGGATGTGCCAAAGCCCAAAATTAATACTCAATGCAAAAGGGAATGCAATTTGGCTAGTTTATAAAATTTCCTTATAAAAGTTAACAAATCTCATGCAGCCAACATTGCAAAATGCAAAATCAGGAGGTATCAATTAAAAAAAACAGGTATCATTAACTCTTCTCTGAGCCATGTTCATTCACAAAAGTATGTTGTCTTTGTGTATTTGTATTGTACATATACAAACATATATCTCACTATCATATTCAATTTAATTGTGGCTTAAGTGTTCGCCAGCACTACATCCAACATAATACTAACACAAGCAGTAATGAGTAACCCAAATGATGAAACCGGGCAACATGTTTATCAAATTTAATAAGAAATATATACGTGTTAATTGTTATCGCTAAAATAGTGAATTAGAATTGAGAAACAAAATTTAAAATAAAAAACAAGTATAAGTAAATCAGACACACAGAAAGAATGTGGAGACAATGTGACAAAATCGTACATTGGACAAGGCCAGTCATTGGGACCAAATAGTCCTGCAGTTGCACCAGCTGGACGGCCAATACCCCCTCCTGCATCTGGCCCAGAACGTCCCCTGCCACGGCCACCTCCTCCTGCAACGCCAGAAGCACCAGCAGGGCGTGCACTTCCACAGCGATTACACGCACCCCGGAAAGCAAAATTCACATTCGAGCAACTGCTATGACAAAAAAAATGTGTTATTCGTTCTGCAAAACACTATGACTGAAACAATGTGTAAAAGAGCAAGAAAGAGCTGCTCACCAATCTCATATCACAGACCTTGTATTCGGACACATCCAATCGCCCTCTTGTTGCCATGGTTTGCTGGAAGCATCAATTTGACCTCTACCTCTTCCATTAACACCATCGACATCACTTTCAGTTTCCTCTGGTCCGACATCAGTACCAGCAACAACCGGGTCTGCTATTGCAGTATATGTTTGGTCATCCTTGTTTTTTGACTCCGCTATATAAACACCAATTGTATTGCCATGAAAATCTTTGTTGTTAAACCACTCAACAGCAGCCACAGCAGCATGCGGATCCTCGTATGTCACAGTAGCATCTCCCTTTGGTTCATTAGTCTCTTTGTCATGATATAACCATATTTTAGGTTTCCCAGTACGTTTGTCTTTCTGCAAAACATGAATTGTAAATGAAAAATGAGTGATAGTCTGGAAACAGAACGCGACACAGAAAAACAGAACCACATAAGTAGGAAACAAAATGCAACAAAAAACAAATAAATCATTCAGTAATCCCAGATAAACCTCGCTTTGCAATGACAAAAAAATCATTCAAGTAGTCACATCTTACATAGAAATATGAATTTCCTAACTGGACAATAACATAGCATCATTTTGAATTGAAGGATAGTTGCAGACTACATACCTTTATTACTCCAATAGTGCCAAAATATTCAGCCAACATATTATCGTCGGTCCCATAAGGCAAGTTGCAGACATAGATAGACCCATTAGAAGGAGCAAATTTTCCAGGAATGCTTGCCATGGAATCTCAATATCATGAAATAAAAGGCAACGAGAACCAGCACAGAGCTCTGAGAAAACAAACAAATGCACGTCAATTGCGGCGATTTGATCAAATTCCACCATGCGATAGTGCGAGAGTTCCTCTGTAACCGGTATTTGACATTTTGTACTAAATAGCATGTGAACACTTCATAACTGTTTGGATTGACTTATTTTTGAGCTTATCAACTGACATAAGCACTCGTGAGACCATTTGAAAATGCTAACCTAATTGAATAAACTTATGGATGCAAATCATAAGAAAAACAAAACGGAGTTATTATCTATATCAGTTCTATGAGTTTAATCAAAATTGAATAATGCGGAAGCTGAAAATATAATAGGTTTAAGTGATAAATTGAAAAAAATTATTGTTGTATGATAATGCAAATTATACAATCGAAAATTAAGAGATAAAATAGCGATTTGAAAGAGGAACGAAATTTCTCGAATTCAATTATTATACATGAAAATGGAAGGAAGAAACGAAGAGGGGAAAGAAGAGTTAACCAGAATCGAAGAAGCGCGTGAGGGAGAGAAGTACGCACGCGCTTTGCTATGTACTCTTCTTCTCCGATGAATAGATAGATAGATCTGTGATTTATCGCTCCGTCTACAGTATCCCCCTCCTCGCTAATTTCTCTTCATTTTATTTTATTCACGTTTCTTTTTATTTCGCCTATAACAAACAGCTTATCCCTACGGCCATTCTCCTTTTTTTTTTTTTAGTTACTTTCAGCGCAATTTCTATTAATTTTTTTTATATTTATTTTACTTAGTTCAGTCGAAAAATTTATATCCCTAGCTGCTGAAATTCACCTTTTTCAAGGTGAATAAGTGAAGTGTATGAGGTTCGAACCTCAATCCCTGTATATAATAATGCATGTCTCTGTCAACTGAGTTATATTATACTCACATGGACAAAATTATGTTTTTTTATTACATGAGAAAAGAGAAAAACAAAACAAAACATCAACCTTTAAAATGGACACGCCTAACAAGGTTCAGAATAAGTTCTGAAATGGTTCATTGACCATAATTAAATAATTTGATCAATTAGTTGTTATCTTTACTATAATATTTGTGCAAGCATTTCCTTCGCATAATATACGGTGGAGAGATAACAAAGTCTCTAGAAATGAACTCTCTTATAACTTCTATTGTTTTGTTTTTCAAAATATTTTTGTGCGTTAAATTTTGTAAACATGTTCACTCGAAACTCAAGTGGTATGTAAATGAGGAGTCACAGTTCTTGTTGTAAATTCGATTTCAATGTTATATATTTTATTAGTTATTTGAACCTTAGATTCTTTTTGCCTTCGGATTTCTATCAATCTAATTCGATGTTAGTTGGTCTAAATATATTAAGACAAGTAGTGTCTAATCAAAGTTTGTAAAAGTAAAAAATTAATTTATATTTGTATCATTTCAATATAATTTTGTTATTTTAAGATCTTTAACAATTGATAAATAATTTCAATATTAAATATTATTTTCAGCATGCACGCACGCGTGCATACACAAATATATATATATATATATATTAAAAAGGGATCTATTGGCATGAAGAGTTTATCCCATTTTTCCAATCGCTTTCTCTTTCAGGAGAATGCACAACTACTCAAAAATGCTACATTAAACTCTCCAAACAAGTTAAAGTAGAACTTGGATTGGTTGATGACTACTTCGGCAAGCTTGTTGATGTTATGGTCACTTTGATTGAAGTTTGGAATGAGCTTAACTCATCTGATGAAAAAATAGTTGCATTGTCGAATGGTGTATCGAAGTAGATTATTCATCTTTGCAAGGCTCTGGGAATAAGTTATTATGCAGGGAAAAGGGTATGGTTATACTTATCAATTTATCTTGTGTTTTTTTCTTGGAACAAATATAATAAAGTCTGAATTGATCTTAATAGTTCGACGTAGGGATATGGTTATACTCATCTGACACGAGCTCTTTTCAAAACCCTAGATCAGAAGGAGATCGTAATCACATGCAGGTGAACATGACAGATCAAAAGAAGAGGAAGAGAATGCAATCCAGCAGAGAATCAGCACAAAGATCGAGGATGAAGAAGCTGCAACACATGGAATATCTAAGCAACCAAATTGAACAGCTGAGAAAATAGAACATTCAAATAAGCATAAACGTAGGGGTAACTACTGAGATGTACCTGAACGTGGAATTTGAAAATGTTATTCTTAAGGTTCAAATGACTGAACTTAGCTACATGTTACAGTCACTTAATGATATTATTCATTACATTGAATCGAGTAGTTCACTTTTTCAGGAGACAAATCAATTGTTCAATGATTGTGGATTCTCATGTTCTTACAAATAACATTATGGTCATACAGAGTGAAAAGAACATCCTCACTTGACGTTTCAAGGATAACAGACATATTGCAATAATTATCTTGTTATCTACTAACATATCACGTGTGAATGTGTTAGTGAAAATGTTTATGAGGATGTTATGACCTTGCAAAGCTAACCAAAAACATCTTCATCAAAACAACAAACAAAACAAAGGACAAATATGGACTCTTGAGCAATATCAAAGATCTTCATAATTAAGATCAAGAATAAATTTTCTGTTTGTCACACCAAAAGAAGGAATAAATAATCATGAGAATCGAGATCCTTAAAGACATTAAAAGGCAAGAAATCAAGACAAATCAAGGCATATTGCACATGGGCCATGGTAGCAAAGGAACAAAGATTTCATCATAGAATTATGCTATTTACCCAACACATTTTGCTCTTTTCCAACTAAAACTCCTAAAATGCTGAGTTAACTCACGCACCCTATATATGCAACGTGACTTAAATCATGTTGCATGACTTAAGTCACATTTGAGAAAGAAATAAACAATTTTTCACGGGAGTTAAGTCCCGCTAGACCACTTTCAGCAGCATAACACCAATGCTCTAATTTAACCAAACCTCCTTTAACAAATTCTCCATTACTAAATGAGAAGCACTCCCGTCTTTAAAGAAGATTGTAATAAAAAATGAACACTTGAAGATGTAAAAATGAAAATCCAAAAAAAGTATACATTATTTTATCATAGTGGTATATTTAAGGAGAAAACTAAGATGTAATACCATAAGTACTGCTTTTGTTGTTCCTTTAACAAAGAGGCAGTTATTTTACATCCTTTTAATTTTTTTCGCGATAGTTATATTGTTTTTTAGTAGAGAGCAGTAGGAACGGTCCCTATGAAATTGTACCCAAATATATACATCTAGAGCCAAAAGAGCCAGATGGGTTGTTGGCACAAATTTTCATAAGGAGGCAGGATCGTAGAAATAATGATGTCACAGAGGTCTTACTGACATGATTTGCATTTCTTGTCTCTGTTGGTAGAGAGTTGTTGAAAGTTGTCTTACAGTCATGGGGACTTAACTCCCGTGATTTTTTTTTCCTTCTCAAACGTGACTTAAGTCACGCAACATGATTTAAGTCACGTTGCATATATGGGGTGCGTGAGTTAACTTACGCTGCGTGAGTTAACTCACACAGAGGGCATTTTAGAGATTTCAGTTGGGATTGAGCAAAATGTGTTGGGTAAAGAGCAAAATTCTTCATTATAAGGGCCTTAAAAGAGTCCAACCCATTAAGGAATAAAGTGAAAAGATCCATTAAATAATTATCTTGAAGTTGTTCCATGTGGAAAAAGCATATGGTATCATCATATGACATCAAGACGACATCAACACATCTTATGAAGTGGATGACAAGCTTCTACAACAATGTATGTGTTCCTTCTTTGCTCAAGTTTGACTGGTACAAAAAGAACGTTATGGGTAAGCAAAACCATCAAGGAAAGATCTCAAAGTTGTCCCTTAGCATATGACATCATCATAAGACATTAAGATGAACACATCTTAAAAAGTGACCAGTGAGCTTATACAACAAGATTACATCTAATATCAACTTGGAAAACACGTTACTTTGTGCCCAAGTTGGCTGGAACAGAGAGAACGTTCTCAGTGAACATAATTAATGTTTTCTCCCCAAACAACATTGTGGAGCTTTTTCTCATTAAAAATGTGTCCAACATCTCTTTTCTAAGCCTGGTCTCCAAGGATTGCATCTCCTATAAATAGAGGACGGCTATGAAGGTTTACGACAAGAGTTTGAACACAAAAAACATCATTACATATGTGAAATCTTCACTACAACACAAGCTACTCACAAATAACAGACTCCAACACTCTCACTATGTCATTAGATCACAATCTTTTTTGAGTTTGTTAATTAGAATCTCAAACATGAGTTGAGAAACATCTTTGATCCAAAAACCATCTTATCATACAAAGTGCAATCTAGTTCTCAAGTCTATTCGTAACAATAGTTTGGGAAAGAACTGTTCCAACTTTTCTTGTACGAAAGCGAAAAATTGTAGAATCCTGCTAAAGTTGATAATACATAGTGTAAGAGACTAATCTGGTGTGATCAACAAAATATAGCGCCACTCAAAAGGTTTTGGTAGCTGCATGCTATAGTGGAAAATCTCCCACGAAGTGTGGGGACTGAAAGTAGCCGGTTATGGTGAACCAGAATAGATTCTTGTGTTATTCTCGCTTTCCTTTCTCTTAGTATTTGTGTTACACTATGCACACACGCGCACAATTATAATACTTTTATTAATCTATCCATAACATTCTAGTTCTATTTAAAACACAACCAAATTAATTCAGAGTACTTTGGTCCTTAATTAATATTATTTTATCATTTTATTTAATATCAATCATATAACTGCTTCCAAAACATTCCGGTCAAAGATAAAACAATTGCTTAATAATAAACTCACGTTTAAATCAACATATAATATTATTTGATCATTTTGCTTTAATATTAATTATCTAATCATTCTCTAGAACATTATAGTCCTTGTTATAATAGTTTTTATACTCAAGCTTGATATTGTTTTTTTCTTATTCTGCTTATATATTAATTACAAAATCATTCTCTAAAATATTATGGTCATTGCTGTTACAGTTTAAACATTCAAACTTTATTTCATCCATAACATTATGGTCCTTGTTCAAACTATTTAAACACTTAGAGTTTATTTAATACAAAACATTTTGGTCGTATATAAACCATTTGTTTTAAAACTCTATAATCTTATTTGACTAACATTTACCAATAATTTTTCTTGAGTATATAAACTTATCAAGTTTCAGAAATAATTTTAGAATGGTCACTATTCAAACTCTCGTATTGTGACTATTTCTTCCGCTTCATGTTTATCATACAATGTTTAATAGTTATGCAAATTTCTCTTATGACTTATTGGTGTTTGGGGTTAAAGTTTGAATAAGGTCAATGTCTGTGGTAGTTTAAAGTTAGAGACAATGCTACGATTAAAGTTATGGTTGATGTTTCACTCTCTTTCATTAACTTTCCTCTCTCATATTCTTTATCACTCTTATAGTTTCTCTTACATCATCCTCTCCCTATAAGGTCTATTATCAATCTATCTCAAAATAATTTTCCACTATAATTTTCTCACTTATCTTTGAAGGCCCTGATAAGGAGAAAAACGAGGTGGTGGTTTCAGGCAAAGTAGTATCATTAATGGCTAAGACAATTGTTTGCATTTGAGTAGTTTAAGGTTAGAGGATACTACAATTTGTTCAACAACGACTGTGAGGAAGATTTCAATCAATTGATCGAAGAATTAACTGAACCATTTACACTTTTATTCCCTAATTGTAGCGAAAGTGAAAGAGACGTGGTACACATGAACCTCAAACCAGAGGCAAAGTGTGTTGCCACTTTACACGTCACAATTTGACCTCAACAACTCATTTCAAGGGGGAGATGCTCAGTATACCCCCCTTAATTTCCATAGTTCATTCTGGATGAATTTATGCATTCAACACCAGAGATTTGAGCTAAACCTTTACCATAAAAGAAAGAAATCAAAGTAAGACTTATGCACAAACATCAACAAGGACAAAGATCATTTGGACAAAAGCTACAACATATGACCATGAAGAATCCACCGTAAAAAGCCCACCTAAGAAGTTGAGATCCAAGGACAAGTTGATCAAAGGTCCAAGGAACTTACACAAGATTTTTTTTATAAGTTTTCTCAGTTGAATATTCATTTTTGCATTCATCTTTTTTTTTTTATGAGAGAAGCACACATGAACTCATTTTAAGCACGTTTACAAAAAAATCATTTCAAGTATATTTATCTACACTCAATTCAAGTCAAGCATGTCTACATAAACTCACAGTTCACGTGCTACATGTAAACCACAAGTTTTTAGATCTTACTCAAACTTAATTCAAATACATTTACTTAAGTTCGACACAAGCACGTTTACATAAACTCAACTCACATACATCATGATTTTACTCAAACTCGAGTATTGAGATTTTACTCAAGTCAGCTGAAGTGAATATACATAACTCAATTCAAGTATATTGACAAAACCTCAATTTAAGTATGTATACGTAATTCCCTAAAAAACTGAGTCTAAATATGTTTATCAAACTCATTACAGGAGGGTATTTTGGGTATTTTTGTTAAAACAAATAAGGAAAGTAAAGGGAAATGGAGTTGGATGTTGTGTCTGGTTCACTACTGGAAAAGGTACAAGAACATGGATGAGCTCCAAACCATGATTGATGAACTATGACAATTGATCGCAACATAAGTTTTGAATTGGAAAACACAAACCCTAACAGAGTCATCATCAAATACACTTCAGAATGATTTATGGTAGTGATCATGCAAGAGCAGCAACATCAACATCAACAGCAGCAGCAGAATCCCAATCCCTCTGCACTGTTGCCACAACTCACCACCAATCAAAATTCCTCATCAACCGCCATCTCCCTTAGGTCACCCACTGCTACCGCCGCCGCTCAATCCCAACTCTATTCGCCTCTTCATATCACTCCCCACCGCCAACCCCTACTTCCGGCGCCAGTCGCAGCTGTTCTCCCGTTAGGGGAGCCGGTTTCGACGGCGCCGGTGAATTTTCAGTTGGCAAGGGTCCGGCTGTCGGACATTGCTCCTTATGACGGTGCGCCGGCAGGGTTTTATGTGAGGGCAGTGGAAATGCTGTGTTCGTCGTTGATGAAGTACAATGCGGCGGTGATTGAATTAGGGAGTGAAGAGACTGCTCTAATGCGGTGTGGGTTGGAAGGTGCTAGATTGTTCTTTAGGAGTAGAGCACATCTTGGTGTTGGGAAGGGAAGCCGTGGGGTTTACATGTATAGGGCTGGAAGGTATATTATACTATAAATTAATTAATCTTATTGATTCATAATCTTTCATGAAAATGATATATTGTTTATTATTTAGGGTGTTTTTAGATCGACTAATTTGAACTTATTATTTACTGGCATAAGCAATTATGAGACCCTTTGGAAGCGTTGATGAAAATAACTTATGACATGTCCATATGCCGTATGATAGCTTATGAAAACACCTTATAACTTATATGAAAATAGAAACCCCAAGGATGATCTGATGGTGTAGGCTTGGGACCTTAAAACGTGCTCCTCTCAGGTCTCGGGTTCAAATCCTCCCGGTGTTAACAATTTCTGTGTTGGGCCAGTTCATACAGGGCTCTGCTCTGGCTTCAATTGAGCCCCGCTAGGGATGGTGGGATTGGTTCCCCGGATTAGTTGGTCCTTGGGCCAAATGGCAGATACCGAGTTTCCAAAGAAAAAACATATATGAAAATAATTTGACTTTACTTTATCCTTTGTTTAAAAATAGCTTATACATTACCATTATACTGATAAATTGTTTATCTTTGAGATGGATGGTTGTTGTGTTGTTTTTATGGTGAACTGACTTGTTTTTTTTTCTTTCATTTTCTTTCTTTCAGGGCTTTGGAGGATTGTGATTCATCACCTCCTTGCATGGCTGATATTTTTAGGTGCATGGGAAAGGCTTCTCGTGTAGCTTTGTCGGCCATTGCAAGGCATCTGCGCCTCAGAAGCGAGTATGGATTGTGTCTCATTGCTCAATTTATGATTATTAATTCTTAACTGTGTATGCTCACAGAAAGAAAGTTAATCTGTGCAGTGTTTTTAACCAACTGCTTGATGATGCTCCATTACCTGCTAACGAGGTGTCTTCTTCTGTTCTTGTTGGGACCTACGCACATGCTTCTTTGCAAAACGGAAAAGGTGCCATTGGAGGTGGTAAGCCTACTGTGAATGGTGAAGTTGAGAAGGGCCTGTTGACACTGATATCTTCTGACACTCCTGGTCTTCAGGTGTCTTTTTTTATAATTTTTTTTTATTGTTTTATGTAAATTGTAAAAGTAGAGTTCAAGTGTGTTTTAGTTCAATCACCAATGAAGAGAAAATTAATTTTTACCTATGGGCTGTAACGGTGGGTGCTATCATCTAATGCATATGTTATACCCTATAGGGGGTTTTGTTTGACGATACTTAAATGTTTGTAATTTTCAATTGATTTATCACAGAAGTTATATGAATGGTCTGTTCTCTTCTTTAGGTATGTGACACCAATGGCCGCTGGTATTTGGCAGATAGTGGATCTGGGCCTGGAGATCTTTTACTGATAACAGGCCAGGCGCTTAGCCATGCTACTGCAGGCCTACATCCAGCCGCATCATATAGAGCTTCTCCAGATTGTTTTATGAGTCCTAACAGTGGAGGAAGGTGCCGATATATATATAGAGTTTTACTAGAAGACACCTTTTATGAAGGTGTCTTTTAGCAAGTTATTCTATGAGTATTTGCTAAAAGACACCAACTAATTTTTATGAAGGTGTCTTTTAGCAAAGTTATAACTAAAAAGTGGAAATCACACCTTAAGGTGTGGGTTGCTAAAAGACACCTTCATGAGTGGCTTCTAGCAAAACCCATATATATATATTATATAAGTCGTGTGTGTGTAAAATCTTGTATTTTTTTTTATAACTGATAAGATTTTCGTGGAACTTACCTGTGCACACTCCTTGACTGTAGGACTTCACTTGCATATAGACTCATGCCACAGGGCAATGCTATATTGGATTGTTCTCCAATTGCAGCAGCTGGTCATGTCATTCCTCAAAGATATGTTCCAATATCTGTAAGCCAATTTATGGATGACCTTGCTGCTGAAGAATTGATTGGCAGCAGATGTGATAATGATGATGTAAGCTATCTCTCTCAATGTTCTCTTTGAATACATGTTATTGAAGTCCTCAAACCGAATGAGACTAATTAATCAAAAAGAAGATCCTAACTTATAATTAATGTAAGTGCTAAGAAGCACTTTTGATTATATGAGCATTGTCCTCTTCGGCTCTTCTCAAACCAATTAGTCCAAAGATCTCGGCACACTTATTCTTGCGAACTGTAACTTATCTGCTGCAAAAGGCTGCAGGAGTTCCTCTCCGACCACATTCACTGCGATTTTTTTTTTTTTTTTGTCATTGATACAAACCGTGATTCTTTTTAGTGTGAAGTATCCAATTGGAAAGTGGGCTAAAATACAACATATGACAGAAAACTAATCAGATTGTTTGCACGGCCCTTTCTGTTATAATTTGGTTTCTACTTTCTTGTGCCTCAGCAAAGAGTCAAATACCATTTTAATGCAGCTAACTAACTTTGCATTTTAACTTTTTGACCATATTTGATTGCTATTGTTCTACCATGAAACTACTACTGATTTTGGAATTGAAGTTCTTTTGGCTGGACGATATATACAAACTAATGTCATTATGACCGTCTTGTTTCCAGTAATCAGTAGAAGTTTAAGTCTAATATTTTTGCCTGTAAGCTTGTTGACATTGGACGATCTGATTTAGCCATTTGAGACAAGCTACTCAGTAGAATATAATGGTCTTTTTACCGTTTACCTGTCATCTATAATGTTTTTTGGTTGCATTTAATGCAGTGACTCTTCATGTAAAACTTCCAGTATAATTTTCTTTTAAAAAAATACTTTTCTTCAATGTATGCGGAAACTTATGCACTTCTCATTCACAGGTTGCTCAAAGCAATGTGAATAAGGACCCATCATTAAGAAGTGTTCTATCAGATCCTTTGTCGTAAGTGTATTTTAACTTAAACCCTCCAACTGATTTAGCAATTCTTTTGAAAATATTAAACATTCTGCTAGTTCATTCAGGGGATTATTCACAGTACAGTTGCAGACATACATGAAAATGACACTGTACTATTGCCTATTGTAGCATAGTATGCTTAATGATTTGGAATCTATGGTGTTTTTTGTTATTTGACACTCAACTAAGGAATAACACTTGAAGGGCACATGACTTTTATACAAAACTTTCATTTTGTTTTTAAATAACTTTTAGAATGCTCAAATCAAAACCAAAATAATTAACAGTTCAAACTTGAAATAAACACACACACCTATATAGGGGGGGATATAAAGTGAGTACTATGATGTACAATTATACATTGATAGTCAAGACAGCCTTCTCTTGTGCTTTCTTCTAACTTGCTCTCTCTCTCTCTCTCTCTCTCTCTCTGCATTGGGGTCCTAGACAATGAATGTGTCCGACTGGTATACGTGTCTGTGCTGATATCTATACATTGGGGTCTATATTTTAGACAATGTCTGTGTTAGTTCATTTATACAATGTGCATTTTTTTAATTAATTTCTGTTTACATGTATAACTTTTCTCTTTAACTCGCATGTTGGCTTGTTTTGTACCTTTTCATTTTTCAAGATCAAAAAAGGAAATTATAACCTTCATATACCGAGATTCAATTTTATTCTAATACATGTTCTCTTTCCTTTTTCAACCAATTTACTAGTGGCTCGTTCCTGGAAGATGCAATGCTTATCTCATGTGGACATTCTTTTGGTGGTCTCACACTGAGGAGAGTCATTGAAACAGTAAGTTGGACTCTGTCTTATTCAGTTTTCTAAGCATACACAGCTTGCATCTATGCATTAAGAAATCATGGCCAACAGCCGGTGAAAGTGACAGTGTTGCATTTGAACCATAGTTGGACACTGTGTGACTTAACTTATTCCATTATTGAACTTCTATTTCAGTCTAGGTACTGCTGGAAGATTAGTGGCTACAATAAAGTAGGAAGTTTGATAGTTAGGTTCAGGATTATATGCAGGCTAGGGTTAGTGAATCTATAGGCATTAAATTGTTCTTTAATGTATAGAATATATCTATTATACGGGGAAGGGGAGTCTTGGTACGAAGGTTGAAGTTACTGCCAAGGTGGTCAGAAATTCAAGTCACGGGCCTCTTGCAAATGCAAGGTAATGTTGCTTACTGTAGATCCACCATAGGTCTGATTGTTCCCTGAATCTTGCCACTTGCACTAGCATGCCCTTCAATGAACTTAAATTTGAGGAATGATAGACCGGGTTAAAATTAGATTCGACAGGCTATGTACAAAATCATGAACAATAGTTATGATTTTGATGCACGGAAGGTTCAAATTTCAACAATTAGATTTGAAGATGCATGGCACCTTGTGGAGTTGTGGAGATGAAGCCCGATATCATTCTATAACCCTTGAAAGGAAATATTTGTATAGTGTAGTCAGTCACTTACAAAATGTATGAAGAGATATGTTGTCAATCTCGTGCAATTGCAGCATTGTGGTGCGGAATGGTTCCTTGCTGCAGCACAATTCTCTGATGTGTTGCATTTTCCAGGGATGGCTGTCGGATCCGCAAATCACATCAGAATCACAGCCTCACACACGCTATAGGATCACACCAGGACTTTCTCACTATTTCTGGCGGCCTTCCTTCGTCCGAGGACCAACTCCACCTGCTGCATTTTTTGGCTAGCTTTTCTTTTTCTAGCCAGTTCTGGAATCCAGCTTGTTTTGGATACAAGGGCAACACGGCAACTGCGTTTTGTTTAGGTTAAGGAGCCGCTGAGTGATAGTTGGTTTAGTGAATGATGGGCCTCTACAAAATGAAGTAGATTGGGCTTGGAATTAAAATCCCATCTGTTTGTTTTTATGTGAATTTAAGTTAGTTGTAATAGTTGACAAAAAAAGTAGGTTTGTAATTGTTATAATAAAAAATATAATAGTAACCAAAATATGGAAATGAATAGAATTTTTATAAATGGCATTTATAGTCTTAATTATTTAATAAATATAATTAACAATTATTTATAGTTTTAAATTTTTATAGTTACATTTACAGTCTTATATATAAATGGCATTATATACACATATAATGTTAATTATATAATAAATATACATAATATTAGAATGGTGGCCATCACGCTATCCAAGATTAACAACATAGGCTAAGAGTACGTATTTTCTCACTCTTTCTACCTTTTCGTTCATGAATCATGCATCTTCATTCTTATTTTGGTGTTACTTGTGCTGTCTCATTTCTATTCCCATTCACTGGCGATTTGTAATTATAACTTCACATGGAAAGAGACAAGAATAACAATTACAATTATTGTTTCTGTTGCAGTCAAGATGCACCCTCTGCAATGTTGATATTGACACCAGTTCTCTGATCCCAAATCACGGTATTTACTCTTTCTCTGTAGTTTTATCATGTTTCGGTCCTACCGTCTAAACACAAACTTCTCAAATAATGTAGGCTTTTATCTGGTCATGTTATATCTTTCTATCTCTGATGTATTTAATAATCTCTTGTTGCTTTCATCTTTCTAAATTATTTTTGTGTGACATAATGTGGTTTCATTTCCTTCTCAGCTCTTAGAGCTGCAGCAGCTGCTGTCAAGCATGAGGATGATCGAAGGTTATTTCGTAATGCTGCTCTTCGAAAGCGGCGGAAAGAAATGGGTGAACCAATGGATCCAATCAGAAGAGTGAACAGGGTAAAAACACAAGTAACCTGTGATTCCCCCTTTTCTTTTGAAATATTAGCACACGTTCAATGAGAGTATGTTTTTAGAAAATATGTTTTTCCCTTAAGATCTCATATAGTAGATGTCAAATTATGTGAATGTGAAACAGGAAGCAAATGTATGGTGGCTTTTAATAAAAAATACTTGAACAATGATAATGAGATAGCATGGGATCTCAGGTTGACTATGAATAATATGATTTACTCTTTTTTTTTGAAAGAATAATATGATTTACTTATAGTATTCTAGAAATGAACTTTGACTTGTCTTGTGAAAATGTTGGCCAGCTTTTGTCAGCTTCATGTAACAAGAGAAAAACATCTAGTTTTTTTTTGTCAAAAAATGTGGGTTCCTGATTCAAATATTTTTATTAAGATTCTTTGATTTCAAAGTTAATACTATGAGTGAATGGTGCAATCTCAGCGAAGATATTGCTTTTTCGTGTATCCCGTACTCCCATTGATGGCAATAGTTTCCATATCATGGCTTGAAGTTGACATTCCACGACAACAATATCAATTCATACTTCAATGTGAATATATATTGAATAGATGATAATATTGGTTATTCTATTCTATTTCTTGCAATAAAAGGGAAACTTTTGGGCAGTTGAATTTTAACAAGTTTCTGTAGAAACAAATTTGCTAAAAGAATATGCATAGAAAAAGAAAATACTGGGATTTGAGATTTATAGGGCAAGTTTTTTTTGTCAAAAAATGTGGGTTCCTGATTCAAATATTTTTATTAAGAATCTTTGATTTCAAAGTTAATACTATGAGTGAATGGTGCAATCTCAGTGAAGATATTGCTTTTTTGTGTATCCCGTACTCCCATTGATGGCCATAGTTTCCATATCATGGCTTGAAGTTGACATTCCATGACATCAATATCAATTCATACTTCAATGTGAATATATATTGAACAGATGATAGATGAATGCTAGCAACACTCAATTTTCAACACTCTCTCTAACACACTCATTTATTGGATGAAATCAATTTATGTCACAACACTTTGTGGGGATTCAATTTTCAAAGTTTAGACTCACAATGATTTAAACCAATAAGAAAGTGAGTATTAGAGAGGGTGTTCAAAAGAGAGTGTTGCTAGCATTACTCATAGATGATAATATTGGTTATTCTATTCTATTTCTTGCAATAAAAGGGAAACTTTTGGGCAGTTGAATTTTAACAAGTTTTTGTAGAAACAAATTTGCTAAAAGAATATGCATAGAAAAAGAAAATACTGGGATTTGAGATTTATAGGGCAAGTGTTATGGTTGAGGAATTTACTCTATATATTGTCAGAACGATTACAATCTTGATTCATTTTTGTGGACTCTTTATCTTTTGTGAACTTGTACTTTGATGATAAACTTGAGAAATTATATCGAGAAAGGCTTTCTGGGTCAGAAAATTTAGGACTAGAAATTCAAAATTTTCTTATCATCTGTAAGAGAATATATCTGGATGTGTGTACGGTTGTGGTTGTGTGCCGTTTGGTTCCTTTATTTTGTAGTTGGTTTTTTTTGAAGTTGATTGTATGTCTCAAGAATGTCAAGAAGGCTGTGTATGAGCATTATTATATGGGTGTGATTAGAAGTACTCATACAATTTCAGCATTTCAATCTTGGTTTATAAAGAATTGCAAGGGTTTTCTACCATGAATCACTTTCTGGTTACCTTCACCTTGCATGGTTCAATCCAGCGTTAGTGTGTTTGGATTCAGCCGAAATGTTTATTCAACATTAATTTAATGCTTGAAGTAGATAGCTTGATTTAATTTCTCTATACAATTCCATACTTTCAAAAATATTATCGCAGATTACTGGCTTGGGGTTCCTATTTGTAAATCAGCAGCTTCTCTCTTGGTTGGGTTTCTATGAGTGATGAAGTGGTAGTGGTGAACTGTATTTGTGAATCTTCAATTAAACATCTCTCCCTGCAGTAATGTTAAACTGTGCTACATACAGGCCATTGCAATCAATTTACTTCCAGATTTTAAAATATAATTTATAAATTGACTCCCGCAATTCCATGAAACAAATTGACCTTCATTCAAGATTTATGTGTGATTTGTTTTTTTTTTGTTGAGAGGATGTGTAAATTTTGATGAGATTGACTTTGGCACAAGTAGCAAATCAGTAAATGCTAATTAATTAATTAATCAGGAGACACTTTCTGACCGAACAAAATGTTAAAGACTGTAAGAATTTAGTTTTAAGGAGTCAAATTTATGTATATTAGCACTCATGTTTCAGGAAAATGGAGATTTTACTTCTGATGGAGTCCAGCGGGGAGTACAATATCCATTTTCAGTAAATGAGAAAGTTATTATTAAGGTAAGCATGGTCTGTTTTACTTTCAATTTTTTTCGGCTACTATTGTCTCAGATGGTCGAGGGAATTATAAACTACCAATTTCTACAGGGTAACAGGAGAACACCCGAAAAATTTGTTGGGAAAGAAGCTGTCATTACATCTCAGTGTCTCAATGGCTGGTGAGTTATCAAGAATATTTTGTTAAATTTGCATTTAGGGTATTGATATATTATGAAATAAGTTGCCTTTGATGTAAAAATATTAAAAGTCAGTTTCTTGCACCTAATCAGCTTCCATTATGCCTTAGCTTCCTTTTTAGATTTGTAAGGGGATGTTAAGAACATTGTATGTTTATCAGAAAGAACAGGAAAATGTCCAGTGATATGCAAATCTGAGGGTCTCTATCTCTCTGCCCTGAGGGCACTAATTTTTTATTAAATGTCTGGAGGCTTCCCTCTCTTACCACATTGATTCTTCCGCCTTTTCCATTGCCTATTTATATTAGCTTTTGTCATGCTTTTTCTTCATGTTTTGGATGAGTTATTTTTTCATGCATCACACGTGAATTGCACTCAAGTATTGTCTATGTGCACTCTCATACCTCCTTAAAGCCGTGTGTATCAACACGAAACCAAACACGACGAGTGGTCTTGAGTTAAGCCTTGACTAACCCTGTAATTTGTAAATCTTAATTCCATAATGCTTTTCAAATCCTCATAGCCATCATTCTACCGCAATCATTCTTGCTAAGAATGGCATGTGGCAACTCCGCTTAGAAGGTAATGGGTTATTTCTACAACACGTCCCCATGCAATGCTCGAGGGCCGAGGCTCTAGGCTGTAGTAGGAGCAGCTTATAATTTATTATGAACCCAAATGACGGATTCAACAAGTTTTTGGCGATAACCATGCAAGGAAGATTAAACTATTGCCTTTACAAAATGGGCACACAAGAGAAAAAACCACATGCGAATAATGAAGCACCATAAGATTGAATTACATGGGTTGCTTGTTCCTATAAGAAATCACACAGTCATGGTAATGAAACTTTGCACAAAGTGTGTTTCTACCCCTTGACCGTTTATACTGCCCCAGATATCAAAGTGTGTTTTCCAACAGACATTGAATATTACTTCTGAAATTGCATTGTATATTCAAAATAGCCCTAATAGGACATAATCCCAGGTGAATAGTTGGCCAGTGCCCTTCCTTTTCCAGGTCATTTTGCATGGGATTGAATGTTGGTCGGTGAAGAGCCAACAAGAAGGTAAGTATTTCAGATAAAATTGGGGTAGCTCCCGCTATAGAAAAAAGGTAGAGTTTCAACTTAGTCTTGGGGGATTTGAGTATGTTTGGAGAAGATCTGTAGGAGCATTGATAAATAGGCTTGGCCAAATGAAGAATAGTTCAATAGTTAGAGATAAAGGCAGGCCGAGAAAAATTCTAGGTCATACTCAAACTATCAAGAGAGATTTAGAGGTAAATAGATAGAACTTAATACATAATAGGACCATAAGAAATTATAGTGAAGTCTTATCCAAGTAACCAACTCTACCTAGTGAATAACGATTTGGTTTTTGTTGTTGCCACACCTCCTTAACTGTTAATGACGTCAACCAAATGCACTACTTGAGTAACTGGCTAAAGAGATTTTGTATATGCTTGGTATTACTACATCTCATGCTGCAGTGAGTGCCAACCAAAACTGCGATGGCAATAAAATGGATAAGTTATTTATGTAATTATGTTCCGAAGACTTTCCCATAACAATAGGATTGCACCAAGGGTCAACCCTAAGTCCTTATCTTTTTACTTTAGTTTTGGATGTACTGACGGAACACATCCAAGAGTTAGCACCGAGATGTATGCTTTTTGCAGATGATGTAGTCTTGCTTGGTGAGTCGAAGGAGGAAGTGAACGGGAGGCTAGAGACCTGGAGGCAAGCCTTAGAAGCGTATGGTTTCCGCTTGAGTAGAAGCAAGACAGAGCATATGGAATGTAACTTCAACGGAAGGAGAAGTAGGTCTACCTTGGAGGTGAAAGTTGGAGCTCATATTATTCCCCAAGTTACACGGTTTAAATATCTTGGGTCCTTAGTACAAAATGACGGAGAAATAGAAGCAGATGTAAGCCATTGTATCCAAGCTAAGTGGTTGAAATGGAGAAGAGCCTCAGGGGTTTTGTGCGATAAGAAAGTACCACTTAAGTTGAAAGGAAAGTTCTATCGGACAGCAGTCAGATCGGCGTTGCTGTATGGTACGGAGTGTTGGGCGGTTAAGAGTCAACACGAGAATCAAGTAAGTGTAGCAGAGATGAGGATGTTGCGCTGGATGAGTGGTAAGACTAGACATGATAGGATTAGGAATGACAC
>Ga0315914_1003292_pt1 | contig 24584 bp, 14 predicted proteins | sample MpolenodulesMG_FD_203920 | JGI IMG/M metagenome (GOLD analysis project Ga0315914, IMG submission 203920) | Medicago polymorpha root nodule microbial communities from Los Angeles, California, United States - elongated nodules | ecosystem: Host-associated > Plants > Roots > Nodule | place: USA... | reverse complement strand
GGCAAAAAAGGCAACCCATATGCCTCAGCTACAATTGAAATGATCACATGTTAAAGAACTTTGATCAAAATTTCATTGCAGATTACTCTTATTGATTTCCACAAAAGAAAATAGATTTTTTTTTTTTAATAAAACCTCATTTAATTTTATTTTTTATCTAAATATCAAGTTCAGGCAATAAACCGTATTTCATGTCTCTGTATCTAGATATCTATGTGTGTGAGAGAGATAATATATCGAAATACATTTTGTAGATTGTACGTAAAGAATTGGTATTCTTTCTTATTCTTATCATTGGAGAAAAATTAATTTATGATACAAGAAAAAACTTAATCATACCAATAAAATCTATGATCAATCGTCCATTTGACATACGTCCTGAAGGATGTTTAAAGTAAGTAGAACCATAAGGAATAGGGTTAGGCATAGGTTCGTAGACAGACGCAGCATTTCCAGTGTCACTTATAAAATCACCAAAGTTAAAGAAAGCTTCATATGAGAGAGGATTTACATTTGAAACTACATTTTGTAGAAAACCACATGTGAAGGTGATGAAGAAGAGAGTGAATACATTCATGGTTTAATGGTAAAGAAGGGAATTATCAATATTAATTAAGATGAATATGATTATGGGTGATTGGCAATGAGATTGATCAACTTTATATATCGCCATGTCAACGAGTAATCTTGTCATAAAACTATCATTCTAACCAGGAAGTAGTTAATTGTTTTGATTCAATTAAAGCTGTTATATTTTGTATTAATTAATGTTGTAGAACACGTAAGCATCCTTTAAATATGAGTTCATTACCTCAACAATTTTTCATACCCTTGTTTGGGCTGTTACACATGGCTAGTTAGTTTGTAACAAGATTAGTAAACTTAAACCAAATGTATTACAATAATTTCCTTTAATAGATGTCTAAAAAATGATTCAATGCACATTTTGATTTGTCAAAAATATTTTTAGAAAATGGACGATCTATCATATATTTCTAACACCCATGATTCTCAAACATCCACTCAACACCTTTTTTTTTTTATCTCACTCTTTCAATATATTTACCACATCATTCTTTCTATTTTTAACTCATGGTGTTGAATGAGTGTATGGGCATGCTCAAATAATTTTACAATAGACAATTATCTTATATTTTAAAGAGAAATGATATTTGTACAACCATTTTTGTACAACTTTTGTACAACTTTCTCTCTCATACTCACATTATCTTCTTATTCTCTCTCTTCCTTTTTCTCTCTCCATTGTTTTTGACCAATGAGAAGAGAGAACAACAAGGTTGTCCCAAAACTTGTACAAAAATAGTTGTTCAAATATCATTACTCTATTTTAAATTAGTAATATAAGGGCCCGACCTTAAAAAATGGTTCAAAGGTGAACCACCACCATTTTCAGCAAAACACAAGATCTTGTCCAATTTTTTTTTGTCAATATCCACTATTTTACAAAAATTTGTAGGAGAGATTTTAATTTTTTTTGTTACAAGGGAAAATAACAGAAATAGGAAAAAGAAAATAGAGGCAAGGAACAAAGAAAAAAGCCTAAATAGACAAACAAAAACTAGCCCTTAAGAAAGAAGGTTGCCTAAACATCATTTCTTAGTGGGTCATTCATCCCAACAGAAGCAGACAAATGGATAGACAACTCAAGATCAGATGAGACTCCCTTTTGAACAATTATTGAACATATTAGTTTTATTCTCCAAACTAACACTTTCACAATTTAGAGTATTCTTATATTTGTATGTGTCAAAATAACTTAGATAATTTATGAAGTCATCAACGAGAAAACCCTTTTGTATTAGTATGTATACCCATTCACTTATTTTCAATAAGGTTTGATCTTCCATCTATATATTTTCTCTTTCTTTCAAAAGACTAACTTTATTGATAGTGTCAATTTTTGCTAAATCCTGCACTTGCATCACATAGCATAGCCACATCTACATTGCTTTCCAATCTTTGAAAGGTAAAATGGCATGATTCCCTTGGCAGATCCTCCACATACAACTCTAGCAAAACAACCTCATGGTAATAGATTGGAATGGTAAAAACAATGACTCCTTTAGAACTGTCTAGGTAAGTAGCCTCAAGTGACAACCTGCATAACTTATTGCAAATTGACAAAAGAAAGCATCATGAAAGTTCAATATAGATAAAAACACATTGTTAAGAACAACCAAATATTGACTAAAGCATGTAAAAAATAGAGCAATAACAAAGCAAACTAAAACAATTTGAAGCACATAGGTTGACAAGACAGACTACGAAATTCGAAACCAAGAGGAACAAACCAATTCTGGCCACAAAAAAAAATGGAGGGAAAAAATAACAAATCAAAGGAAACATTGTCAAAACAGGAAGAAGAAAAACTTTAGGGGGTATTTGTTCCCTAATTTAAAAACTTATTCTCATGAATGCGGAGGTTGCAATTATAGATTTCTATGTTTGTTACAAAGTTAAAAAATTACTCCTAGGAATAAAAAATTCCTAGGAAAATAATAACACTTACCCATAATTTTATTCCCAAGGAAGTGGATGGGAATAAAAGGTGCTCATGTAAATAGTAGTAAAATTGAAATAATTATTCATATACCCACTATCACAAATAATTACCATGAACCTGAAAATTATTAACCAAACACAATTTTAAAAAAAATACCCAGAAATAAGAGGCCCATTATTATTCCCCAAGAAAGGTTATTCCCAATAGTGAAATTTTCAATCGTAAAATAAACTCCCCATTAGTCTACTCAAACTCCATTACCAAGATAACACCTTAACCTCTTCCACCATATCATCAATCTCCTTTGTAATATTGTTAAAATTTTTATTATTTCTAGAGTTCCAAATCTCCCAAAGAGTTGCATGCCAAATCTACCTGCAACCCTTTCTAAGCTTCTTGTGCTTCACCTCCCCATCCCTACATTCAAAATGGAGAAATAGGTTGAGGAGTAATGAAATTCATTTCAAGCCAAACCAAAACCTTGGACCACAACTCAAACACCACTTGACAATGTAAGAAATGATGAAAACAAGTTTCGGCATTGTTACCGCAAAACTCACAAAATAAATTTTCCTCCAAAGGAAAACAATTTCTCATAGAGAGGTTATCTTTCATTGGAATACAGTCGTGAAGTAGCTTCCAAGAGAAAGTCACTACCTTTGGTGGTGCGGGGCTCTTCACAATTGACTCAAACACCCTCTCCTTCGACTGACTCAAAGTGGCATCCACATCTAATGATTGTTCAAGCAACATATATGTCGACTTAACCGAGAAAACCCCGATTTCGTCCACTTTCCACCACCACTTATCCTCCCAAACCGAAGCACTCCACTCCAGGATCACATCCTTCAAATCGTTCAGCAAATTCAATTCCCACACAAAAAGTGGTCTTCGCCACAAAAAAGACCAAGCACCAATATCTTCATTTGCACCTCACAAATTATCCACCTTCGCTTCCTTTTGAAGAGAAATAGAAAAAAGTCGAGGGAAGGAAGTGGATTTCCCACCCACGTGTCCCTCCAAAAACACGTATTCTCTCCATTCCCCACCTTTCTCACAACACAATTATTAAACCAACTTGTTCCCCGTCATCATGAATTGCCACAAAATAAGAAAATATTTTGTAGACACTTATACATCTATTAATAATGTTGACAAAAAATGAAATAGAGGAATATTGTGATATATGTATTAGGTTGATGATATGATAAAAAGAGACATAAAGAGAAAAATAAAGCATTGAATCAGTGTTAGAAAAATAGCGTGTCAAAGTATCATTATTGTTAAAATAATCTCTATTTTCCCGTCAAAAAAAAAATCTGTTTGTGTACTCAATCTTATTTCTCATGGCATGATTTGCTTTTTTCCAGAAGGTGATGGCGCTGATTAGAGTGTTTTAAGACTTGCAAAACATTGATGTCTTCCAGGATTACAGGATAGTCAAAAGTTATGTTAGTGCTATGTTTTTTTTTAAAAATTTATTTCATTCATATCTCAATTTTATCGTCTTTCTATTTATTTGTTGCCGATAGATGTTTGCTATTTTGCAGTTTTACTTAATTGTCAAGCAATTTTTTTAGTCAATTCTTGAGAATTTTTTTATTAGGTATTATTGGTTCCTTTGAATGTAAGTGTTCCGCATAAATCAAATTTTTTTTTGTCAAGTAACTTAGTGGCTATAATTCACCCTTTTCAAGGTGAATAAGTGGGGTATTCAGGGTTCGAACCTCAGCCCATGCATATAATAATTAATGCATGTCCCTGCCAACTAAACTAAGCTCACGGGACGCATAAATCAATTTTTAATCAAGTGACATGAGTATTTTATATTTAGTAACTATTTCATGGTAAATTTCTATTCTATTCAGGTTTTGTATTGAAAATTAGAAATAATTTCATATCTTGATTATGTTATCATTCCTTAAATTCCAACACTGTCCATTTGGGGTGTTCGGGATTTGAACTCTGGCTCCTACACATTACAATGCAGTCTTTATCAACTGAGTTATGTTCACGAAAACTGGTCTTTTACTAGTTGTATATAGAAAGAAATATCAAACTAAAAATAAAAATAAACTCTTTTGATGAGGTCAAATATTGTTCCTATTTTTTATGGTGTTGTTCTTATTTTAATGAGATTTAATTAATATTAATATTTATTATTTCTACTGGCGAAAAGACGCTCACTCACGTGTTTGTCTTTTTCGTTTTTTTATTGCGCTAACGTGTGTAGATTATCAACGTTATTTTATATAAAAAAAATTATATAGATTAAAATTATAAGTATGAATATTTGTGTCTTTCAAATGTAACAAACTCAAAAAAATCATATTTATTTTTTCAATGACAACGAAAATATAACAAATATAATGTTTCAAAAAAAAAAACAAATATAACAAAAATTCTTATCTTTTTTAATAATACCAACAATAAAAAATTATTATAGGAAAATTTATTTAAGGGCATAATTGGAATAACAAAAAAGCCAACCCGAAATCCCCCGAAATTATAAACGATATCTATAATATACTAGCGAAAAGACGGACACTCACTTGCCCGTCTTTCCGCACTTTTTATTGCGCTAACGTTTGATAATTATGAATGATCTTTTTTTATGAAATTTTGTTTTTATTAAAACTAAAAATATAAATGTTTGTTGCTTTCAAGTTATAACAAACTAAACTAACCATGATTATCTATTTCACTGACAACTATAATATAACAAATATAACAAAATTCTTATTTTTTCAATAACACTGACAATAAAACATTATTATAGGAAAGTTTATTTAAGGATATAATTGGAATAACAAATAAGTCAACCTGAACTCCCTCTGAAATCCCTTATTTTCTTTATATATAACTAGCGAAAGACGGACACGCTTTCCGCTCTTTTTATTGCGCTGATATTTAAAAATTATGACCGGTTTGAGCTGATGTTAACAAACTATGTTGCAATCTAACATGAAATGAAACATAGTTTGTTATCTAACATAGTAGTTATTGCGCTGATGTTATCACTATCTATCACTCTGACACGTGATAAACTTCCGGTTTTTCCTGTCTTAGAACCTGTGAATATATACTGGATTGGAAACTACAGTTTCTTCATCTACTGCAGCTCAGAGCAATGTGGCCTTGATGCTAAAGTTTTGGGGAGACCTTGCTGATGAAGAAATTGATCATTCCTTAGAGAAAGATCTCACTCTCCAAATAGTGAAGAATACAACACAAAAAGACATTAGCATTGTTCCTATACATAGTGAGGCTGCTTTAAGAAGTGTTGAAATTTTAAAAACGATTTGGGGGGATATTTCATCAGTGGATCATGATCAGAGTTATGTAGAGGATGATCATGCTAATCAGGCATTTACTCATGTTGTTTCAAATAGACAGAAGAAGAAGAAGAACAAATTGCAACAGTCTAGAGGGCTACAAGATGATTGCATTCACACCCGCGCCAAGAGTTGAATTTCCAAAGCCTATAAAAAAATGAAATTGTTGTTGTTTCGCTGTTATTGGCTAGAATAATATTTTGAAATGCTTCTGTTTGCTAGTTTCCTTTTATTTGTTTTATCCTTCTTTTTGTAGGCTTTATTGTATCATGTAGCTATCTGCCATCTTAGAGTGTTCTGCCTTAGTTTGGCTTTGGTGTATTGATCATGTGTATATGGATTCAGGCCCCTAATCTTGACATTTAGTGTTTTTTGTGCTTATAAAAAAAAAAATGTTTGTAATAAATTAGTCATTTAATTTTCTTTTTTTAACAAAAAAGCCCTTTTATTTTTCTCTGTGTAACAAATTGATATTTTAAGTCATAAAATATTTATATTGTTACCATTTTTTATCCAACTTCGTTAAAAAGTATTTCCGTTATCATTTAACTTTGAGATGAGATGTCCAAAGAGTGTTTATAACATCAAACATATTTATATTCATTCTGTCCTTCTTGTTTTCAAATTCAAATAAACTTTACATATAAATGTTTCACCAATAAACCTTAATTTTGAGAGCAGTGACTCTGGATCCATCAACTGAGCATTAAACAATCGCATAATTTTTTTTAACTGAGTTTGATAGAAATAGGTATGGTAAAAATCTTGTATTGCTTTTACTTTGTAAAAATATTGCATGACTTAAAAGACTAAATTATTCAAAAAAAAAAAACACTTAAGTGACTAACTTGTATACACATATAACTTGCTGAAAAAAAAAAAACTCTTAAAGAACCGTCGATGATATTTGAACTTTATGATAGCAAACTCACGAAGTTGTGTTCTCTATTTTCTCAAGGAGTAGCACTATTTTGACAATAATACGCGACACCTATGATGTTCGTCGTATTTATTTAAGGAACAATTTTTTTGTCATTATTTTTTCTTCCTGTATTTAAATATAGATGAATTTTGTAACACAACTTTCGAGTTGCTCAATAATCAATTTAATACATTCGTTAACCATAAAATTGCATATGGTTAACTATTTTTTTAACATGAAATTTCATTTACAACTTTGACTAATTCATCGATCATGAAAATGCAAAACATAAACCACTTAATGTAGATAAATAAGTGTACTTCAGTCAACCTTTCTCGAGCTCCTCCCTCCCCAGCAAATCGACCCTAATCTTCTATCTTCCATTTTCGTCATTGAAATGGGTGGTTTTTTTGTCAATTTTTGACCTTAACTCGTCCATCATTATCGTTATCTCTCTATTTCAATCTAAATAAGTGATTTCTACACGGATCTAAAAAAAAATTCTCTGTGGTCTTGTCTTCTGAATGTGACATTGTGTTGTTCGTTGTCTTGTGCGGCGTCGTTTGATTTTCAATCTTGTTGTGGTGTTTAGTTCATTCCTATTATAATACCGGCTATTCAAATCAGTGATTTGAGCGTCAACTTGATCCGGATACATGAGTTCTTCAGGTGGTTGATAAGATTAAGTCCTTTGCTTTTACGTGGTTGAAGGCGAAATTTGTATCTCTTCCCTTCAATTACCATGGTTGGTGGCTTAGTCCGTTTGCCATTATGGGCATAGGCTAGTGGTTATTTCTTTTCCTGTTTTAATCTTGCACATGTTCCCTTTGTCAATATTGTTTCGACTTTGTTGTCTCCTCTCTAGTACATCTTGTGCTAGGGAAAACACTTTATTTTGGTAATATATTCAATTTTAACCTCTTTAAAAAAAAAAAAATATTATTTGTAGTTGTATGTTATTGAGTTTGTTTGTAAATCTATCATTTATGTTTTTAGCGATGTTGAATGGTATAATATATGAATTTGAATAAACAAATATCGTTCTTTTTCGAGTAAGTAAAACTATGTAAAAAATAGTATTATTCAAAAAAAAATTGTAAAAAAAATAAATAACTTTTTTTTTAAAAGAAAAAAAAAATAGAGAAATACTAGCAACACACCTTCTAACACACACTCTCTTTGATTGGTTAAAATTTACATGGGACCCACCAAAAGTATATAGGACCCACATGATTTGGTGGGACCCATGTGAATTTTAACCAATGTGTATTGAAAAGTGTGTGTTAGAAGGTGTGTTGCTAGCATTCCTCGAATAAATAACTATTCATTGCATAAGTGCAGATGTCATGTGTGCATAGTTGTCAAGAAATTGTGTCCAAATAGCATTTCCTTTATTTTAAGTGTCACAAAAGAGTAACGAGTTAGATTGATTCCATTCCAACACAGGACATCTTTCACTCTCTTTCTCTCTCTCTAGAAATGGCTGCTGCGATTGGTCTGAACGGAGCAAAGCTGGGAACAGCATCCTCTCAGGCGTATCTAGAAGGGAAGGCAGTGAAGGAAACCAAAGCTCTGATGGCGGAACTGTGTCGCCACTTCTACAGTTTGGGATGGGTTTCAGGAACTGGTGGCAGCATCAGTATCAAAGTTCATGATGATTCCATTCCCAAACCTCAACAACTCATTCTCATGTCCCCTTCTGGTACTTCCTTCTCATTTTCGGATTGCTTTCTTTAATGTTTACTTTAATTATCGTTTTTTTATTGTTGTTGTTGTTGTTGTTGTTTTTATTGATATGAAAATGAAAAAAAATAGTGAAGTGATAAATTGTATAGTGCCCATGAAGTGTTTGATAAATAAAAGGGCTATATTAGATTCTTTCATGCTTGTACTTGTTTGCAAAAATATTCTTTTTTATTATAAAAATAATTTGTTGGATAGTTAAAAATGTTTGAATTTGATTGTTATTTATCTTTTAAGAGTGATATATACAATTGATTGTAACTCAGTGGTTAGTGAACCCTTTTATGGACGAATTGTTTTGGAGAATCCGAGTTTGAATTTTGGTTGTAATAATCGACTTTAGAGTTTAGACTTTACTTACCTTCCAGAGGCGAATTCTGGATTATCAAAGCACCTTTCCTTGCAAACCAGAAAGTTAATACCAAATATTTAGGGCTAATTTGGCACGTAACAATTTGGGCAATTTGGCAAGCTAGAAATCAAATCATTTTTATAAGTGAGGTGAGAGAGGTTGAGGATATAATGGAGGAAGTCAAGGTGATATCTTGGCGTTGGAGTTTGACTAGACTTGAGAATAAGATTCCTACTTGTTTATTCTATGAAATGGTGTTGCAATCCGAAAGATTGTCTAGGGCAGTAAGCGGTTTGGATTGGGTTGGAGGCTTGGTGCAATGAAGTCTGTGCGGCTGCTGCTTCTGGTTTTTGTCCTGTTTGCGTTGCAGTTGACAGGGGTTGTGGTCATTTTTGCCATGCCCCGGCGCTGTTGCTGTCCGCTTGGTCTTGTGTGCGGTTTTTGTTTTGCTTTGTACTCTGGGATGCCTCTTTACTGTTAGCCGCTGTGTTGTTTTTGGTGCTTATGGCCGATGGTGGGATGGGTTGTTTGGCTAGTTTTGCTATTTTTCTGTGGGATGCCTCTTTACTGTTTTGCTAGTTTGGTGGTGTTTGTTTTGTTTTTTGGGTGTTCTGCTTATATAGGCACCCTTGTATCTTGCTTCCAATTTTCTGCAGCCTTGTGCATCTTGCGCAGGTTTAGCGTTCAATAATATTTGTTGATGAAAAAAAAGAAAAAGTGGGGAACTGTCGACTGCAGGAGTAACTCTGAGATGAGTTACTCCGCTTAATAACTCATTATAAACAATAAATTTTACTAATCCAACCTTTGATTATTGCCATAAGACATTAATGATCAAATACAAAGTTTTATATAAGTCCAAAATTCATAGCTATGTAATCTAACCATTGGTATTTATTTTACTTATGTTTTTAGAAGTTTATTATACATTCATTTGAAATTATTTAATGAAGTATCAAATAGTTTTAAATTTTGTTAACAATTGGTGACAATTTATCAAAATCAAACTCATTTTTTTTAACTTAATGTGGTTATGCTGAATTTCAATTCAAGACGATTATCTATTACTAATTAGAAATCTGTGCTATGCTCTCCTTTATTTAATTAAGATGTCACATTCTCCAAACTCGTGTTGTAGCAATATGGATTACCAGTACTAGTTGGTTTAGAATTTGAGATGGTTTTATCTGCAAGAGAAGACGAAATTCAATTATGTATTGATCATTTTTTTTATTCTTATTTGCGTGTCTTTTTGCTGAAAAATATGTGCAGCTGTTCAGAAAGAAAGAATGGAAGCAGAGGATATGTATGTGTTATCCGACAATGGGTCAGTTTTGTCTGCCCCATCTCCCAAACCTTACCCACATAAGCCTCCCAAGTGTACTGATTGTGATCAACTTTTCATGAAGGTAAGTTTGGTTTCACGTTATAATAATTACCGTATTTATGGTTATGAAGAGTTTGTATGCTAATTATTCTTTTGAGATTTCACAGTACTATGTTACATATTGAAGTTATGAACTGAGAGTGATGATGAATTTATAAATCTTGAGATCATTGTATTGAATGAACCATTACAACAGAGAAGATATTATATAGTACCTGAAGTTAACTGATAAGTTAGCTTCTTCAAAAACTGACAAGTTAGCAACAATCTAGCTAACTATGGCTGCAATTAGTAATTACATTAAACATACTTAAACTAACATAATGGTAATGCTATGTGGCATGATCCACTACTGGTATGCAACCTTAGCATTTTAAGAGATGGTTTTATATGTACAATTTAGATTTTTCTTGAATGGTTGGATATTTGGACTTATGATGGTATTAGTTAACGGTAAGCCTGTAACATTCAGTTGACAAGTGCTTTGCTGTACACCAATTACTAGACTCACATCTGGTAAATGCTATAATATCTGTTTATCTTCACTTATTATAACTATTATTTGGTTATTGAATGGTATGGCTGTGAAATATTTATATGGATAGTTCTTTTGGGGTCAAAATGTGTGTACCATTGACTGACCTTAGAAACTCACAATTCTTATGTTTTCTTTCTTTTCTTGCATAAATTAGCAATTGATATACGTTTCTTTCGCTTTCCTTATAGGCATATGAAAAGCGTGATGCTGGGGCTATCATCCACAGTCATGGGATGGAATCTTGTCTTGTAACAATGATCAATCCTTTTTCAAAGGAATTTCGAGTAAGTACTTGTACATGGATGCCATTTTGTTTTGCAATCTTTTGATGCCTTGAGAAAGATGGAGATTCAAATTGATGATACACAATTATTAATTGCTGTTTGATCTTTGAGTGCGTTTTGAGATTGATAATAGAACATGAAGCTGAGTGCAAAAAATATTATATTTGCTTGAGCATAAGACTATTTGTGAAACGCTAACTTCTAACTCAAGTTTTTATGGAAAAAAAATATTGTATGCCATTAAAAAGTAGTGAAATAATTGAAAAACTGGAGAAAGTCTAAAGCAGAGATATTCACATGTGATGAACATTTTGCAGATCATATCTGTCCTCTTTGAATATGATTACTGGCTATTTTCTCAATCTCAGTAACTTTCTTTCTTGAGAATTTTTGGCTTCTGTCTTGTGCACAGAGGAATTTGTGCGCAGAATTGGAAAATTTAGACCCGCTTGTAGTGCTGAAAAAAATTAGGAAGGACATTTGGTTGGGTGGGTGGGAGTGGGATAAGGCAGTTATATGTTCTGTGTTCATAGAAATACAATTTTGTCTTTTGAAATGGTTAACGCACCTCCTTCACATAGTATATCTTGCTCTGTGATTTTGTGTCCTCTTCCTATTCTCATTGGATTCTGGTCGTCTTTACAATTTCAGATTACTCACATGGAAATGATAAAAGGGATCAAGGGGCATGGTTATTATGATGAACTAGTGGTCCCAATTATTGACAACACGGCCCATGAACATCAACTCACAGAATCTTTTACTAAAGCAGTATGTTTCTTTCTAATGGTTCTGCATACATCTTACATATATGTTCGTCACTCTATAATTTTCGTGAACATTTTTTCAAATCATGTGCAGTATAGCTTGATTGTTCTATTTATTCACTATTTGTAGATTGAAGACTACCCAAAAGCAACAGCAGTGCTTGTTCGTAACCATGGGATATTTGTTTGGGGAGACTCGTGGATCAGTGCTAAAACTCAGGTTTTTTTATCTCCCACAATCCCCAAGAAAATTCCAATTTATATAAGATATCTGTTTATGCACTCTGCATGAAGATACTTAAGATCATAAATTAATCCTACGAGATATATTCCAACAATTATGAGGCTTTTTGGTAAACTGATGATTTTTCTTCCAGTCCGAGTGCTACCATTACCTCTTTGATGCTGCTATTAAACTTCACCAAATGGGATTGGACTGGTCAACTCCAAATCATGGTCCGATACAAAGTGCACGAAGGGGTTTAAGTATTGCCGGGGAGTCAAATCTCTCCGCAAAGGCTAGGAAAGATAATGGTGACATTGATCCATATCCAGTGAGTTCATATAATCCTCCCTTTTTGTTTAAAGCTTTTGATCAATAAATTAGTCTCTAAATTTGCTTAAATTTCTGACCCTGAGATCGTCATCCCTAAGAGACTGATAATGATGAAATATCCTGCGGTTTTATGTTATAATTTCAAATTAAATTTAATAATTTCAAATTAGATTGTTAATTATCCTCTCTATTTGGATTGCAGCGTTGCATTGTTCTTGACATTGAAGGAACTACTACTCCCATATCATTTGTTTCAGAGGTCCTCTTTCCATATGCCCGTGATAATGTTGGGAGGCATCTTTCTGCAACATACGATACCGCTGAAACTAAAGCCGATATCAAGTTGCTTCGCTCCCAAGTAAGACTTTATTTGGCTGTATGGTTACGGCATTTATATTCCTTCAGTTGAATTATATGGTAGGTTTTGAATGGTAGCAGTCTCGTTATGTGGAATGTTATCCCATTTTGACACTGGAATGATGTGTTAGAGATTATAATTAAATTTCAGTTTTGTCTTTTGAAGTACAAACATCCATAAATATTAAAATCACTAATGACAAAAGTTGTTTACCATGTTTATATTATTCAAATTTTCTTCAATTTATTATAATTTATACTTGTTTTCGGATTCATTAAAGGATAAAGTGAAATATAAATGTTCCATTCGAACAAAGAGTGAAGAGATAAAGAAGAAAGTAGGGTGCCGCGCCGGCTCTCGAAAGGTGGTGCATTGTTATAAGTTCCTGTTTGGAGTGTCTCACCTAAAAAGCGAGGCTTATTAGTATTATGTTTTTACATTGAGCCTAACTCATCCATACAAAATCGACTTGTAAGGTGAGGGGTGCCACTCTATAAGCTCATTTCAGGCCTTATTTCTATTCAATACGGGACTTGAGCTTGGTGCACATATATAAATGATTGGTGGTCCCATTGATAGGATCTGATGCCATATTAGGCTTTTATACTGAGTTGAGCCTAACTCATTCTTGCAAAACCGGCTTGTTAGGTGAAGGGTGTGACTCTTTACAAATTCATTTCAAGCCTTATCTCTATTAAATATGGGACTTGAGTTTTTTTCAGTAATAAGTTAGGTAGTTCTCCCACCTAGTAAACTAGTATTTTGGGATAAACTTTCCTTATCAGTTTAACAAAACATTCTTTTGTTTTCATTTGTAGTTACAAAAATCTCCTTGTTTTTAGTTTGTTATGAGTTTTCAAAGTTTTATATAGAAGCAAAAACAATAAAATAATGTGACATTTTTGTTATTATTAGTGAAATTAGCAGAGGGAAACATTTTCTTTTTCTCATTTTTATAAAATATAATTTCATTTATAATCACAAGTCTTATCTTGCTTTCATCTTGATTCCTTCATTTTGAATTTATGTTTATAAAGAAATTCGTGAAAACTAGGTATGAGTTATGACTTATGGAGATTCCCTAAAGTTTCATATGTGAACCATATGGTAATAATAGCGAATCCAGGGACCAGCCCATTTTCTGTAGTGCAGTTTGTGTCCCAACAAAAGAATAACAAGCTTTCACCGATTGAGATGTGGAGATCTTATTTATATGTTGCATTTAGATAATCTAGTGGTTGACTTCTCTTTTGTTCTGATACCAGGTTGAAAGTGACCTTGAACAAGGGATTGCAGGTGCTGTGCCTATCCCCCCAGATGATGCTGGGAAAGATGAAGTTATTGCTGCTATAGTGGCTAATGTGGATGCTATGATCAAAGCGGATAGAAAGATCACTGCATTAAAAGAGTTGCAGGTAGTTAAGCCTAATGTTGCAGACTTCTTCTATCTGTTGAATTCATATTTTTTATATTACTGACAATTGGCTTTGCAGGGTCATATATGGCAAACTGGTTATGCGAATGATGAATTGGAGGGAATAGTTTTTGATGATGTACCCGAAGCTCTAGAAAAGTGGAATGCCTTGGGCATAAAGGTTGTTTAATTTACTGATTATTAGCTCTATACCTCTTTTCGATTCCTTTGTTAACTTCCTATAAGATTTTTGCATTTTTTATTCTTCATGTATTTTGACCCTACGCATCTTTGTTGCATACGTAAGATGCCGATATTTGGTACAATGGTATAAGATGACCATAGGTTGATATTCCCTCTATTAGCTAAAGGGAATAACTTGTGTGGCTGTGTGAGTATATGATACCTTTCCATATCATTAGAATTTAACCATTTTATTTGAATTTCCATATATATTGTCTTACGTGTACTCTTTCAATGTTCAATCTCTTCATCCATTGGTTTGGTCTTAGCTTAGGTGTCTACAGTGGGACCCTGTGTTTGGATGTCCCCACCCAACCAAAATTCCTTTGTAACATATGCTCAACACTGTGAGCCACCCATTACATCCTTATCTTTATCCTACCATAATACCATTCTTTTTCCTTTTGTGTCACATGTTGACTCACTGATGGACCCACTATATTGGCATCACATGACTACTAATCTACTATCAAAGAATACGCATAAAGAATTGGCCTGAAGGGACATTCCAGCAATTATAACACAAGACAAAAATACCATACAGTATATACTTATAAATATGGTAAAACTATAAAATGAAACATGATTATAATACCTATTTAGCGTACAGTTAATATTAATATAGAATACAAATTCAAATGGATCTGTCATACTTTTTACTGTAAAAATATTCAACTCCTCTCAGTCGGAGTTTGTTGAGGGTAAAGCAGTTGTTATTTTTAGTTGGGCAAGAATGAAACAACTTGAGCAATCACATCACGTTTTATATGCAGTGTTTATCAGGTGTTTTGAGAGCATATTTTCTTGTATTTCAATTGCTTTTTCTGATCTAAATGCGACAGGTGTACATATATTCTAGCGGCAGCAGGTTGGCGCAAAGGCTAATATTTGGAAAAACAAACTATGGGGACCTAAGAAAATTTCTATCTGGGTTTTTTGACACCACAGTGGGGTAATGCCGATATTGATGCTTCCCTTTGATGATTGTCTTAAGTTGCCTTGTATTCACTCAAAACTCTTTTGTAGGAACAAAAAAGAGACACAAAGTTATGTTGAAATTTCTCAGTCACTTGGTGTTGATAAGCCATCAGATATTTTATTTGTCACTGATGTGTATCAAGAAGCCACAGCTGCAAAGGGAGCAGGTATGTGCATTTTTTTCTTCCGAATCTCATCATTTATTGAGTTGAATTTTATCCATCAGTTGTAAAACTTGTTACATTTTCGATAAGCCTAAAGTTTCACATGATTGTAGTAATTAATTTTTTTACCTGCAGTGAAGACAATATGAATTAAGTCAGTTATTTTAAACTTAAAAGTTTAAATTATTTTAACTTTTGGTAAACAAGAAAATGTCATATTATGATTCACATGAAATGGAAAATCAACATCAAATTTGGCTTAGTAAATACAATAGTCTTTGTGAACTTCATCCACTTGTATACCAATTGCACCTAGGCACTTTTTCTAGTCAATACAGAACATGGTTTTTTCCAATTCGCCTTTTCACACTCAGCACTAATGAGCTTGGTGAGTGGCCCAGCAATGAAACTAGGTTAGCCATATTAGATTTTGAGCCTAGTTCAACCTTACAGAACCGGCTTGTAAAGGGAGATGTTCCCAAGCTTTATAAGCTCTTATTAGGTAGTATCTGTAGTCAATGTGAGAGTGGGGTTTTTCACAACAGTTTGCTCGTCTTTTGGACTAACTGCCGGCCAAAATCAAGATTTACCACCCTGCGCAAAAGCCATTAGTGTGAGTGAAACCCTCCAATTGGTATGCTAGAGAAATTTATCTGGCCTTCTCTTGAGATTCAATTTGTATGAACTAAAGAAGAAACTGCTTATTTTGTCTCCACGTCGATTTGTCAACAATTGTCTATGTTTCAGGTTTGGAGGTGATAATTTCTATTCGACCTGGAAATGGACCTCTTCCTGGAAGTCATGGGTTCAAGACAGTTAAATCCTTCGCGGAGATCTAAGAGTAGTTGCAGTCATCTTTGATGATATTAAACGTTATGATAATTAAGGACATTGTAGCGTTTACTTCTTAACATGAAATAATGTATTTCAAATTTCAACGAGTTTCAGATATAAACTTGCCTCTTTGAAAACAAAATGTAAATATGGTCATGTTGCATGCATTCTCATTAGCATTATTATATAAGGCTCATTCTTGTGCAGATGAGGCATATTCTTAGTTGTAAAACAAAATTTTACTTGTGAATCATGAGTCAAAAAGACTTATTAGATGGTTGAAGACTTGTCATGGATATGTGCTAACTGTTGAGAGTTTTTACTCGAATTGTAAACTGTCAAAAAAATGTTTATTAATTTTTTTTTTCTTTGCTTTCAGGTTATTTTTACTCTTAAAATCAACATTTCAAATACCTTTTATTACTGATGATAACTTTTATCTGCTGATGTCAATTATTACTCTTAATGACTTCATTTTGTTAACATATTAGAATAGTTTATTTTGATAAGGGCTTAATCTTTCTAAAATTAGTTTTGATTTAGTCATACTCTTTTCTTATTTTTTATAATAATGTAATAGTCAAACTTTAGTCAAGTCAAAACATCTTCTCTGCATAAAAATCATCGCCTTATCTTTCCACATATAATGAATGAGAAAAATACACTTGATATGACGAAAAGGATTTTTTCATTGAATTTTCGTCTGATGTCGTTGCAATAAAATTGTGACTATTTTGCTTATCCTAAAACTGCATGAATGAGATTATTTAAAAGTTAATGATTTTTTTTAAACAAAAAGAAGATAAAATTCCAAAATAGGAAATTTTCAACTATGATATTCATTTCCCAAATGAGCAGTGCTATATTTACAAAAGTTTTACCAGCAAAAAGCTATTTTAGTCTTTCAATGCGTGAGAAGTTACTATGATCGTGATCTTTAAATTTATCAAAATTGCTAATATATATCCATAATTTCTCTTTGGTTGGTATTAGATTAAATCGACCAATAAAAAATACATTCGAAACTAAATTGATTATCCTAAAATAGATCTGATGACCGATGTGAATAATAAAAAAGATATTTGTATGTATGTTTTGCAATTGTTATACATTCAAAGATTATAATAATATAGTCTTACACATTCAAGAATCAAAATGTCCCTTCATCCAAATTTGACATCCCTGTTACTCTCTTAGTATTGCATTATTCTTGTTAGATTGAGATTACTACTACATGGCACATGCATGTTGCGGATAGAGCAACTCCATAAAGACTTCTTGTACTCTATGATCAATCCATATGAGATATGTATAGACCTTTTGTTCATGCATAGTATGGTGTATTATTGAAATCAACAACATTGCGGTAAGTAGATATAATTCGTTGGACAGAAATAAGATGACTCATATAGTGACTTTAGCAAATTGAATACTCAAAATCTAAACTATTTGATATTCATGAATGGCTGAGATTATTGACCAAAGTGATAGCTGAATGTATCAAAACCATTTCCATAGAAATATACACCACTTTAAGAATTTTGTTATTTTTGCTTCAAAAAAGAATATTGCTATCTTTGCTTTAAAAAGAATATTGTTATTTATGCATGACTGTTTCTCTTCTGCCGTTTATCTTGAACTTTGAAGGAGTTATTTTATGGGGTATTAAAATCATAAAGAGTAGAAGATGTACATTCAACAAAAGGTTCAACTATTATATATTTAAAAAAAAAAAATCAACTATTCAAAGTTTCCAACACACCAAAACAAAGTCATTGTCAAATTAAAATAGGTACCTTACAAGCTTTTCATCCATTGACTAGTGTAGCATGTTGTATATTGGAACAAAACAACCCTCCAAAACATTGTTATCACAACCCAACTTTCCTCAAGACTTGTTTGATTCTCCATTTTTTTTCACATTTCCCCTTTTTCTACTTTCATCAATAAAGTATTTAAAAAGAAAAATCTATTTTTTTTCTTCATATCTACCTATTTCCACATATAACATAACATGGAGTAGCAAACAACATGCCTAATCTCAAGTAAACAATTTAGCTTGATGCATATGTATTCATTAAAAAGTGCTTATTATATTTGCTTGAATAAGGAAAAGTTCCTTCCAAGCATGTGGTCATAGTAACATGGTCTTTTCATAAACCACCTAATTAGTTCCCATCTTTGTCAAAAAAAAAAAGAGTCTAAGATGCCAATAAATATCTACATGGATTTAGATTTGGTGCATTAACTGCATCACACGGTTTTTCGATCTCAACCACCTGATCTTAAATTAACATCCGAGGTCGTTTAAAACTGATTTGTTATTGTGTAATTTAAACCTCCGATTTCATATTAACGATCAATATCATTTATTGCGTGAAATCACATGCTTTTTCCACTAGTGTTAATCTAGATCCTATATATAGAAGATATTTGAACATTGAAGTTGCATAAAACTAGAAAAGAAAAAGATATTGGCGGTTTTGTTGTTCAATGCATCACTAGCAATAGGGACCAACCAAGATGTACCTAAATGACAAAGCAAAGTCTAAAAAGGAGGAAGAAAAAGAAAAAGGGTAGTGGTCTTCACGTTTTCTCTGCTTTTGTAATTTACATTTTGTTTCTTTTTAGCCTCACTTTCTCTTAGCAAGATCATTGTAAACAAAAGTCCCACTTTCTCTCTATCTTATCTTTCTCTCTTTGTCATTTTGTCAACCCTACTATGCTTCTTATTCAATCTTAGAAAATTCAAATACATTAAACAATGAACATAGAGAGTGAAAAATGAAAACAAGAGAAAAGAAACATTTTTGGCTGATTCAAGTTTATAAAATATGTAAATTGTTGCTAATCCCATTCAACATTTATTACTATGTTGATTAAAGATTCCATGCAAAGCACATAGAAAAAAAATAATATTGAATAATAGATATAAAATTTTGCTACATCATTAGAGAAAGACTTTTCTTAAAATAGATCAATTTCAGTTTTAACCGAATCATTTTATAAGATATAAAATTTACTCTAAATACATAATCTGTATATGATACAAAATATTTTCAACACTAAGTTCTTTTAGGACCAAAGACATTTTCAACACTAACATCTTTAAGGATTAAAGACATTTTCAATACTACATTTTGTTTCCTTCAACTGTGATTTGATGAAAACTACAAATTTGAAACTTCCAATAATAGACGTAAGATTTTGAAAAACGGATTGCGACCCTAACGTCAAGGTTTTTGATGTCTTCGCGATTGCATCACAAACGCAATTTCAGCTGCATTCGTTGTATTTGACTGTAATTTTCTAGAATATGGTCACCTAAATTAGATGTGATAACAAAAATTCAAACAAGTAACATTCTACTACTTGTTTTTTTTTCTTTTATTTTTATTGTCCTTGTTTCCCTTCTCATATCACACACAACAATATTTTTCTTTTTGCATACTTTGAAATTTATGTCTATTGTGAGAATTTTCATGTACTAGGGAACAGTCACTGAGTACAAAAAATATTTATTCACCAAATGATTGAAGGATAACTGTTCTTAACAATTTTAATTAATGATCAACACAGACATAGATCCTATACTAGTTACTAAAAAATATAATTTTTATGATCAATACTCATAGTCTCATACATAGGTCCCTTGTCTAGATCGTAAGAAGTACAAGTTGGTAACATTATTATGCATAAATGTTCTGCACTTAATTAAAAAAGATGCAAAGACAGGAAAGTCTTTGCAATATTTCTTCATCGAAAAGGATATTGAAAATTGAAACATAATTTTTTTTTCCTTTCAAAAAGGAGTCATATGGAAAACAAAAACAACAAAAATTTAAAGAAAAGATGACAAACCAAAACATATATGATCGTATATATGTCCGAGTTAGGTCTTAACCCTCCGGTTCCCACCAAAAGGGAACATGGTAATCAGAGTTCGACCAGAAAATCAATAAAGTCTGATCAATAATTGTTTTGATCACTATTCAGACTCGAATTCTTTAGAATAATTTGCATTTAGCCTTAAACTTAGATAGTGGCATAAAAAGAAGATGGACCCCCTCAACCTTCACCAAGCTAAACACCCCACCTTCTTGTTGGTTCAGCTTTATATGATGATGACCACATAGTACATGGTTTTGCTAAGTCTTTCTGAAGACTGATTTCCAGTACAATGTGTCAGTGTCCCCCTCAAAGCTTCCTTATTTTTCTCAAAAAAAAAATCTCTTTTCTTCTCTTTGCCTTCTTTGGATTGTGTTAATCTCTCAACACAACTTCACATGTGGTGTGGTTGGTGTGAAACATGAATCACACACACACAAAAAAAAAAAAACTTTGATGAAGCTTATTGATTAAATTCATCATATAATGAATTAATTAAAAAGACATCTCATCTTATAATTATACCTAAGATGTGATTTTATAACAAAAATAATAATTGAAGAAGTAACTATTCATGAAATATGAATAAGGAAAATAAAACAAAATTCATTAGACAAAGTGACTTTTTTCTTCTTCTTTCATTTATGGAAATGAAAATGATAGCAAATAATTATAGATTAAAGACAAAACATAAGATAATTAAAGAAGAGAAAAAGGATCTTGACCATTTCATGGTTAAGACTAAGAAGAAATCCACTATTACAAATGAAACCAAGCTATGTATTGTACCTTGTTTCAAAACCCATGTAGTAAAATTCTCAATCTAAATGACCCACATAGCAAGTTTCAATCTTTTACACAACAATCAATTATTTCCTCTTCAAGAATTTGATTGTGAAACTCTAGGTGAAGAAAGAGGAAACAGAGGAAGAAGCTGTGGCTCTGCATCTCTTGGTGTAGTAATAGGAGAGGGGTGCAAATAGTAACCTCTTTCAGCAATTGCTTTGTCTTCCTCTGATGAGTTCCCTAATGAAGGTGAAGATTTATCAAAAGGGTCATCGTTCAATGGTGTGACAGGGCTAAGAGCAAGAGAAGGAAAATCAAGCAAGCTTGGAGAGAGAATTTCTTGTTGTTGTTTCCTTGGTGAGAAATTGGAATTCTGGGAAAAATTTGGCATAAGGGTGTTCAGCATAAGAACACTGTTCTTGAGACTGTTTCTTCTTTCATATAATTTGAAACCTTGTTTCTTTGGTGCTGTTTTGATTGGTGGGATGTTAAAGTTTCTTGTTTGTTGAGGTAGATCTTGTTGTTGGTTTGGTTTTGTTGTTGGTTTTGTTGTTGTTGGTGTTGTTGAGGATGTTTCTGAGGAACCAGTTAACATTTGAACTACTTGTTTGAAAGTGGTTGTGTCAGCTTGAACAAAGGTTGTTGGATAAGGATTTGAATCAGATCTGGGGATTGTTTTTGGAGTGAGAGGTGGTGTTGGAATTTGGATTCCATTGCTGTTGGAATTGCTGCTACTCATGCAGTTGCTTACATTGCTTTTTGGTGAGTTCATTGGTGATGGATTCTCTCTTTCATGATGATGATGATGATGAAGTCTTGAGCTGATTTCCATTGATGAGGGAGAGAATTCTCTCTCTCTTTTTTCTCTCTCAAAAACAAAATTGAGAAGGGAGAGAGGAAAGAGGGAGAAAAAGGGGAGATTGGACAAGAAATGTGAAAGAGTGAAAAACAAGGCTTTGAGGAAAGAATGAGGGGTTGGGAGGGTGAGAGTTGCTTATTGTGACCTTGTTTTGTTTGGTTGTGCCTCTTTCTTTCTATATACTATTTTCTTTTTATTGTAGACTACTATTCAAACTTTTCAAGAGTGTTGAAAATGATGTTTAGAATACCAGTTACATTATCAAATGTTTGAGTTCACGTGGTTAACGATGAATGATTCGTGAGAATCAATATTTGAATTCCAACGACACTAACTATTAGTCCGACTTCATTTATCTTTGTGCAAAAAACTCACTTACATAAGTTATGATCGTCAAGTTGGTGTGATTCTCTTAATTCTAGTATTTTTTCGTGTAAATCAAGCATCTTCTACAGAAAAACTAAAGAGACTAAGTAATCTTCGAGTTAGATATATATTTAATATTATATGAGAATGTGTATATTAATCTTTCCTAATCAATTTTTTCATCTCAGTGTAGAAAATTGAATTTTGTCATATTTTAATTTGGTGAAGCTTTGGAAGTTTGGTTGGCTAGGAAAAAGAAATGCACTCAAACGGTTTTAGGATTTATAAAGACAGAAAGCAAGATAATTGAATTTTTTTAGCAATAAGAATAGTGATTATTTTATTTAGTCATAATTTTGGCGTTTTAATATAAATGTAGCATTGACTTCAGAGCCAAACCACAAAGACTAATGTATGCTTTGATGGGATTGGTGATGAATAAGTTTTGATTGCCATACCAATTATTCATTCAGTCTTAGATTGTGGCTTTTGTTTTTCTTTGTAACAGAGCGTGTACTTCACGCACTAATCATGTAATGAGTATGGACAAACTCTACCACCATACATACACAACTATATGTAACTATGACAAGAGGAAGATATTATAAGAGGATGACGCATTTTGTTTGAGAATTCAAAGTATGAAAATTATTTATTTTGCAAATTTTTATGTCAGTTTAATATATAGTCTAGTTCTCTTATCTCTTTCAATTCTTTTACTAGATTATTACTAGCTGACTAATATACATCTTGTATGCATATACTTGGTGCTTCAAAAAATTTACATAATACTTGGAGTATGTTAAAAGTCACATATTCATTTGTGTGGTTAATTTTGGCTTAATCCAATGGTTTAGGAGGTCTGTAGACATATTAAGATAGTAAAATATACTATTACTTCAAATATTTTTAAAAATAGATAAAAATGAGCTTCAAACAATCTCCAACTTGAGATCTTATATTCGATTCTCTTCAGGTGTCAATTTAGGTGGGCCAATTTAACTTCTTAAAAAAAAAACATTCTCCAACTTTTGTTTATTTATCTTAAATGGAATCCTAAATTTCTTATAAAAAATGATAAAAAAAAACTCAATTCGTATTTTGGGCTAGCTCCTTGATTACATACGAGAAAACAACTCATTTAGGCCCAACTTGGTCGAGCTTTGTTTGACCATGCCGAGACCTAACCATGTGTGTTTTAGATTGAATTTATAGTCAGGCTTGATAAAACTATGGGCTGGTTTAACCTGACTCGGTTTTCTAGTTTGACCTGTTGAACTAGGACATGATGGACGGTCGATTTGATATAACTCATATATTCATCAACTATGAAGAAAACAATGATTAAATTTGACATTTATGCATTTGTAATCTCGATCGTTTAATAAATCTCAATCTTTTCATCTTTATTTAACGATTGGAATCACATTAGTGAATACTATTTTTTTTATCAAGTAATCTAATGAATGATATTTTTTAAGGCGTGGAATTCAGAAAGAAAAAAAAAATTGATTTGATGGTAGTAAGCAAACTCTACAAGCAAGAAGAGAGTCAAAGTTATGATTTTGGTTGTGTATGGGCTTCCAAGACAGGAATTTAAACAAATCTTATCTCAATTTATGAGTCACGAGTTGATGATATTTGGAGACAGTTTTAGTGCGATTTAATGTAATTGGCAACTCCTGTAATATCTTATTTTCTGTGTAAACAGTAAATATTCTACTTCAGTGGCTGATCCTGTATATGTAATAATAACTGGTTTCAATACTTCATAGTTCTTTCTTTTCTTTTTTTTTTGCTTGAGATGATTCATAGTTGAGACAGTATACACTCTTTTTACTTTGATCTGAATAAAAATTTTCTGGTTAATTAGATTAAATTTATCATTATTAAGTCCGGTCACAAACTTTTAATTTAATGTTTTGATTTTTGTAGATTAATTTATTTTGAGAATATATTATAACAGAAATTTAAGACAATTCAAAATGAAGGACGGGGTATATATATTTTTCTGAAGAGGCTAAAATGAATTATATTACCACAACAAAAGAACCCCCTAGCACAAGGAGTACCAGAGGAGAAACAACTGTGTCAGAACAATATTTACAATCACTAAACAGCGAAAATAGAAACAGAAATAACAGTCAACCTATGCCCAAAATAGAGAATGGGCTAAGCCACCAGGCATGTAAATTGAGGGAGAGCGTAGGGTATTTCTCCTTCAACCACATGAAAGTGAGTGACTTTATTTTATCGACCACCTGAACAATTGATCTTTGCTTGCCA
>Ga0315914_1003291_pt1 | contig 24587 bp, 12 predicted proteins | sample MpolenodulesMG_FD_203920 | JGI IMG/M metagenome (GOLD analysis project Ga0315914, IMG submission 203920) | Medicago polymorpha root nodule microbial communities from Los Angeles, California, United States - elongated nodules | ecosystem: Host-associated > Plants > Roots > Nodule | place: USA... | reverse complement strand
AGAAGGGGATGATGATAAAGCAACCAAGTTTCCTTCAGAATTCACAGTAGTCAAGTTTCTTGATAACAATGGAAACACAGTAATAAACAAAAACAGTAGTGTTGATTAAAACGGGAGCAAAAACTGTTCAAAGCCAACGAAATCAACAAAAAACACATGACAACCAAAATGAGCAAAATTTGACCAAATCAAGGACATTTTAGAAATATTCATACATGTATCGACTTTATGAATTCTAGTTAAGATGAATTACCAGCCACTTAGTACTGCCGAGGGTAGTATGAAGGTCTCTGAAGTTCATCAAAGTTTCAAGGGCTGGACACATCTTTCATTGAATGAATCCATGTCATATACGAAGATGAATATCCTTCAAATACACAATAATAGCAAACCAAATAATGACAAAAACTAGAAACTTTTCAAGTTTACGAATCTCACAGTTATATTGAAAATGAAAACTCATTGAAAAATTGAAGTCACAAAATTTATATCAAATTATAAAATCAAAAACCTTTTATCAAGTCAAATGAACCATTAGAGTGTTGTCTTCTTCTATTAATGTGTTGATTCTTCCAAAATAGGCTCAAATAACAAATACAAATAATTTCAATTATATCATGATTCATGAAATAGAAATGAAAACAGAACAGATGTTGTCAGTTGCTTGTTTACTCTAATAATAAAAAATATTAATAACGGAGTTGCATCAGTGCCTTCAAAGCAAATCAAGTGGCAAATTCATTGGACCATTAAATTCAATAGTTGGTGTTGTCACTACTAAACAAAAGTGCAATTTTTAAAATAATCAAACAACTAACAAATTGCAATCTTTAGAAGATTAATGTGTCATTGAAGCCGCAAAAATGCATGCAAGTGTAGTGGTGCACCTAAAAATATCATCTGTCACTGCCATCTTATTAGTTCTTGTGTTGCCTGAGCTCCCTCAATTGCACTGTTCAGAGATTCAAACCCTGTGATGGCAAAAGCAAAGTCAGCCCCAATTGTGTTAGATTGCTAAGCTTATCTAGTTGCACATATGGCCTATGGAAAGAACAAACTATACTGTTTAGCTTTGTTGTTGCTTGTTTTCTAAATTCACTACTCGCTCATTTCTGGTCACAGTAGAATCAATTTATAGAAACATGTTGAGAAGGAAAATATGGAGAAATCATATTCAATTTACATTGAAATCAATCGATGAAATTTAAAAGTTGGAAAAATTTCATTGTTCTTGTTATTTAGCAACTCACTTGTTCCATATAGAAAATTTCACTACCAAGGTTATATCATGGTAGGAAGCAAAATTTCTTCAAAAAAATCAAAGCAATTATAATAGTACGATTTTAGGTACTCACATGTCCATTCTTTTTCCTCTGCCTCTTCTAGCGATGGAGCACACGGATAATAAACTCAAATGCAAATTCTCAACAGCCAGCCTCTATGACACTTTCTGCTAAAAAAAGTATCAGCTATTGGATCAATCCTACGAAGCTACTTCTCTCTGTGGATGTCAGAGCACCAACAAAACACAATACATATTTGGATTGATCTGCATCCAATAAAAAAGTATCAGTTATCTGGATCAATCTTACAAACCTATTCTTTCAAAAGATAATCCAGAACAGTGTATATCTAAAAAAACGTTACCTAGATAAAGAAAATAAAATCAAGGTCCCTATTTTATCTCTTCTCAATCTCTCACATGGCAGTGCTGAGAGTTGAATTCAAAACCTACATAAAATAAAAGAATTCTTTGAATAATGTAACGGATGTGGACACAATTTCAAAACCTAAATCTAAAACACACATTTGTAACTCAAAAAGAAATGAGTTGTAAAAGTAAAATCCAATGACGCATTCAATCAAACATGTAAAAGAAAAGGTAACTAAAGTTGGAAACAATCTCTATGGAAACAAACACTGAACAAACAAAGTTGTGTTTAAAGGACCTGCAAACAAAAATCTGACACAAATAAGTGGCAGATTAAAAGTGAAGTAGCTTGTTCACCCTCTTCTCACAAATTACACCAGCACAAAAACATCATCCCTATGGACCTTTTCCCATCAGAACCGAAACATATTAATTCGCATTGTAACATCAACATGGCAGCCAATGCAGGGAATATACAACAACACATACAAAATCTTTGAATTGAAGAACACGCTTATTCAGTTCAATCTAATCACATAAACAATAAAAATCGAAAATGAAAAAATTGAAAAAAATATATCTGAATTGAAGCTACATGAAGAACACACATATTCAGTTCAATCTAAATGCATAAACAATAAAAATTGACCAAAAAAGAATGTGAGAATTGAAGGAACCTGAAGATTATTGGAACTGCACCAGTCGATGATTTTTCAGAAGAAATCACGAAATTGACCGAAAGCGAATAGCAAACCGTAACTGAAATATGCTGTGAGTGTAGTGAGATATGGAATTGCTATCATCTTTGCCGGAGGCGGTAGTTCGCGGCGGCAGTGAGGGATCGTCTTTAATCTAATATATTTTGCATAAGATAAAAAATGGAGTGTATATTTTAACATAACATGAGAGATGTGTAATTAATGCATTTTTTAAAGAAGATAGTGTAATTTACGTTTTTTGTATTATTAGAATTATAACAATGTGATGTGATAGAGGAGCTCTTAAAAAAGAAAAAGAAAAATGTGTCATAAAGGAGTCTCCGTAAGCTTGACTCAATTGATGGGGACGAGTTTCAAACTTAGTATCTTTATTTTATTCTAAGGTGATTTTTGGTGATTTTTTAGCCACAAAACCATTTGACAAATAACAAATAATGTCCTTGAAAAAACAAATAATGTGATAGAGAAGTAGTATTATACATGTGTACGTTGAGTCCGAGAGGAAAATGGAGGGAATCCCAACTCGTGTACGTTACTAATTGTTCTCGGACAAGATTATACGATGATATCATGTTGAATTATTTTACAACCATCGCATTAGGAAACATTATGCCCAACACCAATTAACATAGACACTAAATTAACCTTTATACAACTATTTTAAGATAAAGTTACTATTAATTAAATTGAAAACAATGACCATTCCCGAAAAGATTTGAACTCTATCCATTGAGATTACAAGGAGAGACTCTTAATACTAAACGGACATCTCATGGACTATGACTACTAAGATCAAGACGAATATTTTCAGTATAATGAGATTCAGAATCTTCAGTACGTTATAAGTGATTGTCACTTCCTTTGCCTTGTTCATGTCTGTCTTCGCTTGGGTTCTTGCAAGACAACTCTCCACTATTCTTGTGACTTATTCTTACTGTCTCCATTGGTGGAATCCAAATTATTCTGGTATTTCAATCTCTTCTTTCTGTGATGATGTCCTCATCGGTCATTGTCTCTATGAGACCAACCCCCATCAACTTTGTCATTTTCGTTCTCATAGTCTTCACAGTAGTCTTGAAGACCAAATCTTGTGTCTCGAGCTTTTCCTAGAGTAATCATGTTGTGCTTTCATCTCTCCTTTATCTGTCAAATTCATCAATTCCATAACCGATGTCACTACTCTGATGTCTAGATTCTTTCATTTGGCTTCTAAGGTGCTTTTTTCTATGTCTATCCTCATCTGATCCAGCCTCATCAATCTGGTACCTACTATCTCCATTCCTCTTTTGTGAGTTCTTTCCTTTGCTGTCAAGCTGCTTTTCATTGTCCCTACTCATAGTATCCCAATCCACATCAGAATACTCTTCATGGTCTCTATCTTGGCCGGATTCAGATTTATCAGTTACCTTACTGTTGTCCTTGTCCCTGCTTTGATGTTTCAATCCTTTCCTTTGGCTACTATGGTGCCTTTTTCTATGTCTATCCTCATCTGATCCAGCCTCATGAATCCGGTACCTACTACCCCAGCTCCACTTTTGTGAGTTCCTTCCTTTGCTGTCATGCTGCTTTTCATTGTCCTTACTCATAGTATCCCGATCCACATCAGAATACTCTTCATGTCCTCTATCTTTGTCAGATTCAGACTCATTGGCTACATTACCGTTGTCCCTGCTCCGATGTCTCGATCCTTTTCTTTGGCTACTATGGTGCCTTTTTCTATGTCTATCCTCATCTGATCCAGCCTCATAAATCCGGTACCTACTATCCCTGTTCCACTTTTGCGAGTTCCTTCCATTACTGCCATGCTGCTTTTCATTGTCCCTACTCATAGTATCCCAATCCACATCAGAATACTCTTCATGGCCTCTATCTTTGTCAGATTCAGATTCATCAGTTACATTACTGTTGTCCCTGCTCTGATGTCTTGATCCTTTCCTTCGGCTACTATGGTGTCTTCTTCCAACTCCATCTCTATCCTCATCACATCCAGCCTCATAAATCCAGTCCCTACTATCCCGGTTCGACTTTTGTGGGTTCCTTCCTTTTCTATCATGCGGCTTTTCATTGTCCCTGTTTATCGTAACCCTATCCACATCAGAATACTCTTCATGCCTTCTGCTATTGTTATCCTTTTTCCTAGTGTGTTCATGATACTTTTTCCTATCTACCTCTTCTAACCCTTCCCTGTCAGAATCAGAATCAGAAGTTGTGTTCCTGTATTTTCTTTTATGATTGTCTTTATAGTTGACATTCCATTCCTCATCAAGAGTTCTTTCATCTTCCTGTTTTCTTCTACTAGAACGACCACCATATAATTGACTCATCTCCCTAGATCTTGATCTTCTTGAGTGATACCTATAAAAGGATTATGATACTGTAAGAACAAATACAATTTAGAAATGCAAATACAAAAGACTAACATCATTAAACAAAACTTTAGTAGAAAAAACATCTTTAACAAACTATGACAGCTTAAATCAAGACAGATTGAATAACTTAAATTTCAATCAGAAGAAAGCTATTTCAAGTTCTATACACCCACAAATTTTTTAACCAGTAAAACTAGATTTTTCCTTTAATGCAGCACAAGTGAAAAAGCAAAGCTGTGTAGTGTAGACTTCAAATTTTTTATTTGACTGAAATCTTAAGATGATTTTCAAGTGGAGTTTATAAACCAAGTCAGTATGGGGAGGATCTCGTCAAAATCGTGGCTGCCTGCTGCAATCACATTGCAACATTCTGCCTGCCTGGCAGATTCTTTACCTTGATCCTTTGAATTGTCAACAAATATTACTACACCAATATAAGCTGCATCATGTTTTCTATTAAATTTTTTGCCTTTAAAACACAAATCATAAACACCGATTTTCCTTCATCATGCCAAAAATAAACACAGTTTCTCTAACTTAACAATCGTTTATATAGGTTCTCAATTCTTCTAATCAATTGAAAGCACACCTGTCAGAATCTGTTTCTAGGATATTGCTGGAGTGCTTCAGCGCACTAAAATTTCCATGGACCCTTGACATCTCACAATTATCAGAATAACCAAATAAAGCAACCATCTCCTTTACCCAGAATTTCGGGGGTGGTTTGTCAGAATCTGCCCATTCATAGTCTCCGCCAGGATTACGAAAACAGTGGATAAAATTGCAAGCTGTTCCATGGGAACAAGTCTGTTAAGATATAAAAGAAAAGAACAACATCAATCTATGGGTAAGTTTTGTTGACTGAAAACATTTTACATCATTTTATTTATTGTAAAGCTTAACTTGAAGCCCACCAAGAGCAAAGGTCATATGATTTGCACAAATGAACCGGGAGCACTTGGCTGGATCCAAAAGACAAAATAAAAAATAGTCATTATATTATTCTATACCTTGTAACCTGATTTCATATACTCGCCACAAATGGCAACCTTCCATCTTGTTAAATTAACAAATTTACAGCTCACCTGCCATAAACCACAGCCAGATAAAAATTTGAACAATGACACTAAATTTCAAGTATTCTGTACACTGAACATAAAAAATTCTTCATGCTTTCCTTAGATATATCATAAGTCACAGGACATAAGTATAAAATCAAGAAATTATTAAATAAGCTAAAACAGTAGGGACAAAGTCCCAAGCAAATTTCCAAACGAGAATCATCTTTCCACTTAGAGGTCTCATACATAGTGATCAACCCCAGACCACAACACAGAGCAACAGACCCCAACAAAACGAAGACTAAAAAAACAGACTGGGCTTGACATCAGCACAGTTGGAGAGAAAAGAACAGAGACCAAGCAATGCCTTGATACATGAAGTTGGAGAGCAGTGGATTGTAGAAAACCATCAGAGTTGGCAGGGAAAATACAGCAAGAAGGTGAATTGGGCTTTTTCCCATGTGCAAGATAGTGGCTTCAATGACCAATTTGTTCTGCAATACTAGAATGCTACTGGCTGTAACTAGTGCTACTGAAAATCACGACATCGCCTATGGAAGTTTGAGCAACCAAAGGCCACTCCATAAGCAAGAAATTGACAACTGTGGTTTATTGAAATTCATCCAATTGTACTGGCAACATTCAAGATATTCATCTGGCACAAACAAGATAAAGGAATATAATACCTGTTTCCCAGCGAAGTAGCGACCATTAACTGAGTTATAAGCAAGCAGAGCAGAATCCAACAACTTATACTGTACGTAGACATTTCCTCGCAAGTGAAATGAACCATTTTTACACACCTGACAGGGATATATGGATAATAGCTTTCACAAAAAGGAGAAAGGGACAAAAAATCTTTGAGAAACATGTAAATGTATATAAATAGAAAAATATATGGTAGTAAAAAAGAACCTTGAAGTTCACAATTTCACCAAACTTCAGGAACTCTGTGTGAACATCTTCATAAAACTCTTCAAAACAGCGTTCAACCTCCTCATCTGTATGCTGAAAGGGGGGGTTAACAAGTCAAACTGGATCTTAAATATCAACAGATACAAAATAATAGTGCAGAAAGGGTAAGTATTTTGACACTTGTATCGTATAAAAACTTTTTGTATATGTAGAGATGTTGATCTGGCTTGATGTTCATGCAACTGTTTCACACTACTTAGAGAAGGACTTGCCAACCTTCCCTGGAACTTCCTAATTAATGATAAGGGTTCTATTGATAGTGCATTTGTATATTGACTTGTGTTATTTTTTAAAGTAGTAAATAACTTTATTAAAAAAAAAAGTTGGTTATTTTGTGTCGAAATTTTAAATTTTTTTCTTCTTATTATTATATCTAATGTATTGAAAATATTACTACCATATGACAAAAACTAATATCAACGGCCACTAGACAGCAAGTGTATTACTCTTAATACAACTAGAAGATTCAACGACTAAGTGTTGGGCCTACTAAAATTCTGAAATTTTATGGTTCAAGATATAAATACACACACACACACACACACATATATATATATAGATTGAAATAATAAAATGGTGAATATTATATATTAACCCTCAAACAGTGACATCTGATATGAAATGTAACAGGAGATTGTATATAACAGAATATAGGATGCTTCCATACAATCATACAAGAACCAACAAAAAATGAAAACAGAATGCACAGCATGATTTGTAAAACAGACTAAGAGATTCTATTAACTAACCAATCTTGGCACAGTAAAATCAAACAAGACAGACAAATGTTGGCAAAGTCATGCGTAAAACCCTCCCTCCCACAGTAGACTAAAAAATTCACAATAGCAATGTATTTTAAGAATCACTAACTGCATCCACGTTTTTTAGGGTTTGCTGCCGCAATCTAAAACCCTTTGAAGGGCTCGACCATTAGTCTGCATCATAGCTCCTGAAGCCATGATTGGGCTACTGCCTGACAACTACTTATGGTTAAGGAACAAGGACATGTAATTTTTGTTAGAACGAAATTCGTTTTTCTACAAATGACATTGAATATAGAATATATTTAATGAATCTACTTTAAAATATTGTGTTGACACTCACATGAAAACAATGCATACAATGTAATGTTAGAAATGTATGAAGGCAATGGAAAATGAATAAAAGAAGTGATTTGACATGTTAATCCTAAGGTTGTCATGTCAAGTAGGATACAGCAGGTAATATGTTTACGTTGAAGCAAGGAAAGCCAAAATGGGGAGCCTCCACGAAAATGTATATCTCTGATAATTATAGAGTGAAAGGAACAGAAGAAATATGAACAAATAGAATAGATTCCGTCTCCGGAATAGAAATAGGATACGGAGGCAGACGAACAGACCTCAAGGCCTTCATCTTGTTCCCAAGCAAGACCGGGACCATTGTACATGTTTTTGATGAGAATGGTGCAGGACTTATCGGGGTAGAAATGGACCCTGCTACATCGGTCACCGAAACGACATGCTGCAGTTTTAAGATGGAAGGGGCAGTGAGCTTTATCCTGCCAGAACCAAAGGAGCACAGTGAGTGAGTTGTTGTACTAATATAATAATAATAATGAAGTTACTAACTAGCTAACTAACCAGTTCAGTTCCGAAATTAGGTAGTTGTTGAGCAACATTGTGCAGAGGTTGAGAAGGAGATTCCGGGGGAAAGGGATTGGATGTAGGTCTATTATGATGATGGTTATGCTGCTCCTGCGAAGAAACGAGAATTGAATTGAATGATGAATGGATCGAAATTGGAATAGAGATAGAGAATAACTAACATAACATATATACCTGGTGGTTGTGGAGGAGAAGGAGGGGATTGGGGTTCACCTTTTTCTTTTTCTTCTTTTTGATGATAATTTCATTTCCTAACCAAATAATCTCCGGAGGACTATCATCGTCATCTTCTTCTTCTTCTTCTTCTTCTTCTTTGATATCGTCTCGTTGAGATAGTTGTTGTTCTTGTTCTTCTAGGTCTCGTTGTTGTTGCTGTTGTTTGATAATCCAAGCTTTCTCTCTCTCTTCGAAATCGATTCTATCCTTTTCGATTCTCTCCGCCTCTTGCTGCTCCAAGAGTAACCTCTTTCTCTCCTCTTCGGGATCGTTCAGTCGAGCTTCTTCCTCCAAACGTTCCTTCTCAGCAATCTCTTTCCTTCTCTCCTTTCTCTTCAATTTCTTCAATGCCTTCCTCTTCTCCTTTCGATTCGACCACATCTCCAATCTCTCTTTCTCTTCCCGACTCTCCATAATTCAATTCATTCATGCCACTTTCCCTAACTCTTTAATTTAACTTTCACTTTTTCACCCATATTTTATTTTATTTTTATTTTAGGGGTACCCATAATTTTTTTTTTTTTTTTTTAAGAAAGGGGTACCCATATTTTATTATTTGGGAATATGTGAACACGTAATAATTTAGGGCCGTTTGTTTTATTTTATTTTTTTTAAATAGATTTTTAGAGTGTAATATCTTTGTGCTACAATTCTTTTAACAAAGAAATTTTTATAGCGTATTTTGATTTCAACAATTAAAAAGATCGAAGCTTCACCTATTCACAAATCGCTTGCAGCTTGTCTTCTTTCCTTTGAAAAGCTCTATTATTACGCTCTTTCCATATTGTCCGGATAACTGACATCCAAATAATGTTCATGGATTCTTTTGAAAAGTCGCAATGCCCTCCAAACTGGTGAAAATGATTTTGAAAAGAGTCATGGAAAGCTGTTGAGTAGCCAAGTCATCCCACAATGTGCTGCCATATACCACAATACAGAAATAAGTGATCTCAGTCCTCGTTAAGACCACAATTTTGTTCAGAAATTAATAGAACACGTCTTTGGAAAAGTTTGTCTCTAGTTGGAATCCAATTTAGAAACAAACGCCACGCAAAAATCGAAACTTTGAGAGGCACCGCTTGTCTCTAATTTTTTTATACTAAAATTTTGAAAAAATCTCTAAAGAAAAAAGCTACTTCAAATAGTTTTTCATAAAAATCATTTTTGAGAGATGTAACTTTGAAAAAATATGTGATTTTTGTTATGTAAAATCTCTAACAATGAATATTTAAGTTAGTGAACGCCAAAATCTCATTTTTTAACTTCTGGCAATTGAGTTTAAAATAACTTCCATTATTTTTGAGTAAATTTCTAAAAAATTCATTTTTACAAATACAAAGAAAAATCTATTTTTTTAAATCTATAACAGGCCCCTAATAAGGAGTGAATAATCAATTATCTTTGAAATTGTAACATCTTGTTAAAACCCTCTTAAAATTATCAAACATTAGTCAATTACCCTCGAAATTTTAAATTTGAGGGTATTTGCACATAAGTTCAAAATTTAAGAGGGGTATTTGCACATAAGTTTTAATTTTGATGGGGTATTTGTCTATTTTTATAATCACACATATTTTAGACAAAAAAACTAAAACTAAAAAATAGTCAATTACCCCATTTGACGTGAACTAACCTTCAACCTACACGAAAGCCAATTTCATGAGGGTTTTTGAAGTTTCACAAAATTCGAGGGTTTTTTGACGAAGTATAATTTTTTTTACATCTTAATCAAGTGCGGAAAAGTAACCTCTACTTGATCAACAACTAACAAGTGGCTTATTTTAGTCGGACACGACTCGTAAAATTCATCTTATTTTCACGATACATCCAATTTTAACTAACACGTCATCACACATATTTGCTTCGCGATACAAATGTTTAACCTTCACTTCTCATTTCATTTGAAGAAGTTGTCCAATTTTTTAAAGAAACCTCCTACCACTTGCATTACTCTTTTTCCCCCTCATAATAATATTCACCATCGCTAGTGAATCCACTTACATTTCTATTGCAGTGAACCTCAATCGTCTCGCATACCGGAGACCCTCCAAAACTTCCTACATCTCCATAACAAAAGCACCACACTACCCTAAAAAATGGGATGACTAATCACTCACCTTCCACACCACTAATAAGTCCTCCACATCCCGCGATACTACCATCCTTATAAACACGTCAGTATTAATCTTGGTCCACCCTTTAGCAGTCCCTTCAATCCCACCTTCTCTAAACGTGTCGGCTGAGATATAACGATAGCAGACCTTGTTGTTGCAATGTGATAATCACCAACATAACTCATAATGATATTTTAGCATGTAAAGGTCTTTGAAAATTATCATTATGAGTTTCCTTGTTTCTGTTGAAACACTAGTTGAATTTGAGTGGAAGTTGGAAGAGTAAACACATGTCGCGTTGAAAAGAACTAGTGTTGGTATGAATTGAACAAATGTCTCACATTCGAAAGGACATGGCCACTAGTGGTGTTTCCATGGGTGTGTCTGCCGCCGGGGTTGGGTCAAAAAGAAATATATTTTTTATCACCTGAAATTGTTAATTTTTTTTATTAATTTAATCATTGTACGAAAACGTTTTCTTAACGAATAAGTTTCGTTATAATTCGATCCAACAGAACATGCGGAAAATTATGGATGTATCCGCTTGTGTGAAAACAGATTCGCGAATTGCTTAATAATTAAGTTTGTTTAATCTGCAAGTTAGCGTAATCTTTAAGTCACTCCAGATTTCTTACGAACTCTCCATATAAAAGGAGAGTTCGCCTCAGTTATCATGCACACCGAAAAGTATTGTTGATGCTTCTAATATTTTTCTTCTCTCTCTCCCTTTTCGACTTGTGTCGACGAATCTTTCTTCTTTTCTTCTGCCATATTGAGGATGTTATTTCTCGAACGATTACTTATGATGCAGTATGTAATCAAGCAGATGAACTAAGCTATTTTATCCTGCGGGCCGCGCAATTGATAGCCTACCTTGTTACAAATTCGGGAAGTGCCGCGAAATGTCTTAAAGAAAGTGATCTGGTCATGACTCAACCCGGTAATCTCTTCGGTGATGAATTTTTCTATTTAAGGTACTTTTTCTAATTTCAAAAACAAAAATTTTAAGACGTTTATAAAAACACCATGACTACCGAAAAAATTATCGTGTCTGAAACGTATGGTAACTTCAATAAGTCATTTCGATTTCATGGCGGTCTCTTCAAACGTTGGCAACAAAAGATGCTATTTTCCTTTACCACGAAAAAAGTTGCCAACGTCTTGAAGGAAGACATGCCTTTGATGCCGCAGAGTTTGATTCCAACCAAATCGAATAATAATGGTATCACTCTGTCACGTCATTTTTTTTTGTGATCAAAACTATTTGATTAGCGTTTGACTCACTTTTATTTACAAAAGTACTTTTAATTAATTTTTCAAAAGAATGGAAAAAAGTTCAAACACCATTTTAAAAGATTAAGGGTTCGGGGGTTAGTTATATTTAGGGAAGGTGTTAGCACCCTAAATATCCATAGTATCCTATGGGAACCTCTTGATTTTATTTCATTAATTGCGCTATAACTTGCTTGCTTTTAAAAATGGAATTTAAAGTGATAAAAAGAAAAAAGGAGACCTATTTTATCTACATTTTTTATTGTTTGGAAGGACTAGTGTCATTTGCCTACTTACCCGTGAGGGATCAAAACTTCGTAGTTCGGGGTAGAAATTGACGTTATTGATTGTGTGTTTTTTATTAGTTTTGAAAAAGTTTAAAAAAGAAAAGTCAAATGGCAAAATAAGCTTGTTTTGTATTTTTTATGTTTAAAAGAAAATGACTTAAAGTATGATTAAAGTTGATTGCAATTTTGATTTACGAAAGAAATAAAATAAAAGGATTACTTGATTTTTGAATCAATGTTTATTGAGAAAATGATTTTTTTGTGATTTTTGTGGTTATTTGCATGTTTTTTTTGTTTTTGAATAATAATTAAACTAAAATTAAAACTAACGGAGCGAGAAAATAAAGCGTAGGTAATTTGTGGTGACGTTGGATCACCCACAAAAACCTTTGACCTAAACTAGAAGCATAAAAATAAAGCATATACACACACGCACACATGAATGATAAGCCTAATATACATTCTAAAGTCGGCGGGAAAATAAATGACATAAATTAATATTAATGTGCAAAATCATAAAACTAAACTAAAATGCATGAATGATTTACATTAAAACCTAGTATACAATCTAAATTACTGCTGTAAAATAGATGCCAAAATAAAATGCAAAATAATATAATAAACCTAAACCTGTTTTAAGATGATACCAAGAGAATTGCCACAGCCAGAGTTAATTCATTGTAATTGGGATTGAAAGCCGAGCGGAACAGCGGCAGAACCACACAAATCGAACAGCAAGAACTATATTACTAATGCTAAATCATGTGTCACAATAGCACTAAATAAATAATGAATAGTATAGCAACATAGTAGTGACAACATGAATTAGATAAAGTAAAAGCAAATGGAATTGTTGAAACACTGTGGCAGCCGCAAATGGGCGTGAAAGGCATAATTAATACAGTGCATGTGAAAAATATAGTAGCAGCAAAACAAAAGAAAGTATTATGAATCAGAATTAAAAAACACAGAATTGGAATTGGAATACGGCGGTGCAGTAAACAAGGAAATAATTGGAATCGATGGAATAGCAAACACAAAGGTGGTTATGGAATTTTTTGGGATATATGATACTGAATTCTATAAAAAAAAACGGTGGCTAAAAGGTTTCAAAAGAAATAAAATGAAAACTGAAAAGTGGGTGGAAATTGTGTTGTTGGGCAAAATTGTGTGTGTGGAGGTTGCCTTTTATAGGATTAGGGTTGATGTAGAAATGGAAATAACTTTGAGGAGAAGAAAACGTGTTGACTTTTGTGACTTGCTCCTAAAGTTGTGGCAGAGAAGAGAAAGATTTTTTCAGACCTTGGCATATATTTTTTGGACTCATTGAATTCCTTTAGACATTTTCAGACATCAATAAAAATAAACAAATAAATAAATAAAAACAGTTAAAAGAAAAGGAAAATAAAATAAAAAAGACTAAAATAAAAATAAAGAAAAACAAAAATGAGAATTAAAAATCAAAATTAAAAGTGAATGAATAATAGAAAAACTAAAAAAAAAGAAAAGAAGAGGGTCCGACTCGGAACAAAGAATGAGGTATTTTAAAACACCTCTCTGCCGAATTTTTCTCTGAAAAGTCAAAGACTATTCAGGGTCAAAAGACGTATGAATGTAAGATCTTAGGTCAAAAATTGGGGTATGACACACTCTTATGGATTCAGATATGTCTGATCCTATTGAAAAGGAGAAACATGTTGAGAAGATGAAACAAGTCATTACAAATATTGCCTTATCTTTGCAAAAACTATATTTTAAATGGACTCAGAGATGATATATATGACTATTACAAACTCTGCGATATTGCTAAATAGGTGTGAGAAGCACTTCAGAAAAAGTATGATACAGAAGAAGCTGGAGCCAAAACGTGTGTTGTGAGCCGCTACCTGAACTTCAAGATGAATGATGACAAACCTGTGGAGGCATAATCTCATGAATTGCAGAAGATAGCTCACAAAATTGTTGTCGAAGGTATGCAATTACCTGAACAATTTCTAATTGTTGTTATTATTGACAAACTGCCACCTACTTGGAAAAACGTCAAGATCTTAGGCATAAAATTAAGGAGCCCTCTCTTGAAAGTATGATTACTCGCCTTCGTATTGAAGAAGTGGTGAGGAAATAAGATATAAAAGAAGAGGTGTTTACTGTCTCGAACAACAACACTAAAAAGAAATCTGTAGGTTATGTTTTAAAGCCTTATGACATAAAATTTAAGAATCAAAGTTGCCATGTGAATAAGAATTTCAATCAGAATAAGAATGGGAACCCCCAAAGAATCCAGAATCAACAACCACCAAAGATTAACTCGGTTCTACATTCAATTGCAACAATTGCGGATTACCAGGTCATGTGCTTCCTTGAATTTGTTAACAATCTTCAATGGTAGAGGATCCCCATGAAATGTTTTGCACGTTAAGGAGCTCTAATTTTCTACGGTTTCAACCAAATCGCATCTTGCACAACATTATCAATGTTTGACATCACATTATAAATTGACGCAATTGTGAAATTTCCATCCGTAGAACCCGACCACATTTGCTTATCGCTGCCATAACCTCGACATCACATCATAACTTTGACAGTCTTAGAAAATTAAGATACGGTTAATATGTTTTTTATTTTTTAACTTTAAAAAAATGCATTAAATGAGTTCTTTTTTTACTAAAATAATTTAAGGTAAAAATAGCAATGCTTATCTTCTTTTTTTTTAAAGGTGCTTATCTAAATTTATTATTTTCCAAACTGTAGCACTTTTAAAATTATAATAAATTGTAGAGCTGTTTTTTATTGGAGTGTGAAGTCTGTCTTGGGTTGATCTTAACCTTCCCGGCCCTACTATTATTGTAGTGTGTCTGTGCCTCGCAAACCAAAACAGGAATAAGACAAACATTACTTTTAAAAAAGAAATCTGAATAGATTATTCAGTAATATTTTTTCCTTTTTTTCAATAAAATAAAAAATATATTATTGAATAATTATTTTTCAAAGTTTTATTTTAGATATAAAAAAAAACCACCTCATATTTCTTTGTACTTCATTTTAATAACATTTTATCTTTTTTTTTTTCCTGAGAAAAATATATTGCTCATTCCGTTCCTTTTTAAGTGTCATTTAATGTGGATTTAATGTTCCTATTTAATTGTCGTTTTAGTATTTTAAGAATACGATTTGTCACATTCTTAAATCGTAAGTTTTAAGAGAGAGAAGCTCTCACTTCTCTCTAACCCTCCTCCCGAGCTCTGTTTAGGGTTTCCTATTCATCTAAGTGGTGGTTGTTCCCCAACACTTCCTGGTCCGCCCTCCCTACTTTGGAGTACACTCCTAGGTACTCCTAGTATCCCTTTCCTTTTTCATTTGATCCTTGATTCCGGTGTGTTCTTCCATGGAGGGTTGGAAGAGTGTCAAAACCACACAACAACCCATCAAGCTTCCATCCACTCTTGTCAAAGATCTCTCTCAAGGAGAGATACCCCCACCAAAGCCTCCCCCTCCAAACCACTTCTCTGTGACTACTCCAACTTCATCATATCTGGTTTCGATCCGGCCACCGCTAAAACCATAGTGGTTTTATTGTGGGTTGGTGTTTTCTACTGTTTCTTGCTTTTGCTTTATTCTATGAATATTCAAAAAGGAAAAAAGAGTGGAAGACTAATTGGAAATTGACTTAAAATAATTAAAGAGATGTGCACAATATTTAAAAAATTGTCAGTTATTTGTAATGAGAGAAAGAGAGTGTGCAACAAAAAAAAATAGAGATATGTTGGAGAAAGAGATAGTAACTAACAATTATTTGTTACAAGAGAAAGATAAAATATATTAAATATATTGAAAATGGAAAGTGTGTGCAAAAAATAAAAATTTATTGGTGGATTAAAATGAGGGTATAATAAGACGAAAATGTGTAAAAATACACTTTGCTAATTTAGTGCTAATATTTCAAAACGACACTTAAAAAGGAACCGAAAGAGTATATTTATTCAAAATGATTTTCACATTTTCTTATGTAATTTTTTTTATGATAAGTTACGTCTCAAACAGTTAACTGAGTCGAAAATAGTTTTACGGTTGTTTAATATGATCAAAACAAATTTTTTGTAGTACATTATTTTACGAGTAAATAGGCAATTATTCCCCTGAAATTGTAAGTTTCGTCAATTACCCTTGATATCAACAAAACTTCAATTACTCTTTTGAAATTGCATAACGTTAATCAATTTACCTCCTCTGTCAAACTCCTTTGTTAGTCAACATGACGTGGTAGTTGACTGTCTATGTGGCACTGCCACGTGTCTGACGTGTCATGCCACGTCACATGTGATAATTTTTTCTTCAAATTTTTCTTTTTTGAAAATAAAATATGGTTTTTCTTTACGATTATGAGCAAATACCCCCTAAAATTCTGCACTTGTTAGCCTATAAATTTTAAGGCTATCTTAAATGTAGTCAAACTAAGGTGACCTTATAAAATCGAAAGAAACGATATGTTTTTCATATCTAGATATTTGATCGAAGGTTGGACTTGCTGGAAATACTCGAAGTGTGGATTTCAATTCGATAAAGCGGAAAAATATCGAAGAGCAGTTCATTTTTGGATAAGGTCAAGCAACGGATATTTCTAAGGGATAATTGTTTGAATTTTAAATCGAATAGATATTTGTTGTCCGTTTTTAGCGGTTGTAGTTTCAAATCTTAATGTAGGTTGTTACTTTCTATTAGTATAAATAGGAGTTTTTCATAAGGAAAAGAAGTCACAATTCAATCATACACAAAACTTACACTCAAACTATACGCATTCAAGAGAGAAACGAGTCACAAGTTGCAATATATGAACATGTGTACCAATTTACATTCAATCAATGCAACTTAAGTTTGTTTTCTTAAATATCTTTGCAATTTACTTGTTTATTTCAAGCAATCCCTTTTATTTTCATTTTGAAAGTAACTTCGACGGATTTAACTGAGTTAGATTCGACAATTATCTTCATACTCTTTCTATGTTATTGAAGAACAATCATACATTTTTGGGAAATGAAAAGCACAATATGTCCTTAAGATTTACCGGTTGATCTTGCAAGTAATTAATTTTAAACCAGCGGTTGTTTACCAAAAATCAGTGTAAACAACACTAATGTGCAAAATGCCCACTTAATTAGAAAATTTATATTTTTTCTTATCATTGACTCAAGATATTAAAAGCAAACAATTAAAAGTTAACTTTAATACTTTAAGCTCTACGAGCCCCCTAAACTAAGCCATGAGGGAAAATTCATGCCTAATGGAGGATGAATATATTTGTGTGTGAGTAAAATAAAGCCCCCTCTTTTTGAAGTATTTTCTTCAAATCAACCATTTCTTCAAATGAGTTTATCAATTCTATGTCTAGCCTTCTTGATAAGCTTTTGTAATTAAATTCCTCCTTCAACTTTATCATGTTTTCCACCTTCATGGCCTACAAGATGCACAAATATTGAACATAAGTAATGATTAGTGGTTACAGGATACTATTTCATTTCTCACTCCATGCAATATCTCCCAAGTGAAGTTCTTGTTGTACCTGTTAAAACTTTAAGATGTCAAACACATACTGCACAGATTTGGTTCATAAAATTTGAAGATGCTTCACAATTTCAACAAAATGTGTATTTCATCGTATCTTTTAAGTCAAGGATAAGAAGAAAAAAAATATAAATTTTTAAGTTCAAAGAGCACTTTGCACATAAGTGCAAAACTTTGGGGGTATTTGCTCACAGAGGAATTTGATAGAGGAGGTAAATTGATTAACATTATGCAATTTCAAGGGATAATTGAAGTTTTGTTGATGTCAGAGGGTAATTGATGAAACTTACGATTTCAAAGGGTAATTGTCTATTTTTACTCATTATTTTACGGTCATGTACACATAGCAATAGTAAAAAAGGATGAAAGACGGAGATTGGTATAACAATGTAAATATTTATATAAATGAATAATACCCATCAAAGACCCACTCTCTCTAAGAATCCGAGAGTTAAGACCAAAAATAAAAGATACAATTTTTGACATCAAAACTTGACGTTGAATAGGTTTGTCATTTGATTTTGTTGTGTGTATTTTTGTAGATTTTCACGTTCAATCAATCATATAAAATATTGTGATGTAAATCCAAACCAAAATTGCCAAAAACAAAGATACTAACATTGAAACCTCATTTTGTCAACAAAAAAAAAATTGAAAATTCATGCTATTGTAAAGTAAAAAGGCATTAATGATAATAATTCATATGATGTCCATGTATGAATATATATTCCTATTACTTTCTCAGTAAAGATCTGGATTGGTCTCTTGTATAATTACTGTTTCCACGAAGCTATAATATATTATTGTTGGTAGGATTTGATGAAAGTTCAAAATATAGATATAGTCTTGATTCATGTGGCTACTTGCGGGGATTCAAGTTGGGGAATAGACCCAAGATATAGTCGTGCATGAAATCATGCCTTGTCAGGATCCCAACAATTGGAGGCCTCTGCACAATGTGTAACATTTACAAATATTAGTTATAATAATAAAGGTAATTCATCATTCAACTCTAATTAACAACAACACAAATAAATATTGCAAAAGAGATTACTTACTCCTGGTTTCTTAGGCACAACTAGCAAATGCCTGAGTCCAAGCTCCCGAAAAAGAAGAGCAGCTTTTGCAAGAGACATTGTTTCAACAACAGTATATGGAGAAGTATTTGTGATTGGATGAAGATCAACAAACATTTCCATCTCCTCTTGTGAAATGTCCAAATCCTCCACCCTTATCCCTCTTCCCAAACCTGGTTTTGCAAAATCCCTTGCCTTAACCTTGTTCATAATTGTAGACCCTGTCATCACCCTCTCCCTAGTGAACAATGTCTTGTGCTTGAGAAGCACCAAAAGATGAGACCTCAACACCAACCCGCACAACTCGGGAGCATCCGTCAAAGGAGGCTCATCAACTACTGGAAATCCGTGATGTTCTGTCACTTTCAAAGCGTGCAATATATTCCCCACTTTTTCGATCCCACAAAAAGAAAACAGTGGACCAGAAACAACATCCCCTGCCACTAAGTTCCTCATGTATGGCTCTGCATGTGCTTCCATATAAGGTAGTCCCTTCAACGCTACAATCTGATCATAAACACCTTTGTTAAAACAATCAGCCACTGTCTTAGAAATGAGGAGAACCAACATGACCAATGGTAGCATCAACAAGTTATTAGTGAGTTCAAGAAGTATGACACAGAGAGAAACTGTCATTCTCATGGTGCCACCAAGGAAAGATGCGGCTCCAAGGAGAGCAAACAAACCCGTATCAAGAGCTGTGAATGGAGCCATCACAGTCCCTATAAGACGCCCGTAAGAAGCTCCGGCAAGTATGACGGGAATGAAGAGTCCAGAGGGAATGGCAACACCGTATGTCACAATTCCAAGCAAGTATATTGCCACGAAGAAAACTATGAGACTTGATAGCTGAAATCCGGCGTTAGCAGAGGCAGAGCCATCATTGAATAGGCTGCGGATGGCATCGTCGTTGGTAGTGAAAAAGAGAGAGCTGAGATCATTGTAGTGGTTTGGTGGACACTGAAAATTGTCGTAGTGTATTGAGAAGCCTCCGGTTGGGGAGCTGGGACACTCCCCTGGACATGGCACACACTTTGATAGCAATGGAAGCCCAAATCGAATACAGGAGGTTACAAACGAGATAATCATCACCAGTAGAATCTTGAATATTGGACCTCTCCTGCAATTCAATTAAGTTATTATTAGTCAAAATGCATGCACCAAAATCAGTGTTGTCAATTGCGAATCGAAAAATACAACAGCGTGATCCAATTTTACTATGCAGCAACAGTATTATAGCGCAACTATATCCACTATTTATAGTATTGTGTACTAAAAATATAGCGTATCACAGAACAATAGGTATTTGCTTAAACTCCGCTACGCTATAGCTCTTAATTACCAGATTAGTAATTGTAAAAGATATATATAAGGACATACTCATTTATAGCGCCGTAAGTGCGAAGGACTTTATCGACAAGATAATTGTAAAGGCTTCCCATGAAACCTCCAATGACTCCAAGAAATATAACTGCGAGAAGGTCAGGTGTGGTGTAGGCAGGCTTTGCAGAATTAACATCAAACATGATGAGTCCCCCTTCTCCAAACAGACCACATCTGCCTCCTCCCTGATGACAGAATTGCATAAGACTCCTCAAAACAACTGCTACTGCTGCAGTGGTAAAGAATGTGCGCCACAGAAGAGCACTCCTCCACCATGAAGCTGCCTCTTCGAGTGCGAACAGAACACCACCAACGGGGGCACGGAAGGCAGCGGCAACACCAGCAGCTGCACCGCACGTGATCAAATCCCTCCTATCTCTATCATTTTTGAAGTATCTGAGCCATTTCCAGGTGAGTCGATATTTACGCGAACCACCTTGTCCGAGTAAATTAGCAATGCAGGCACCTGTATGAACCATGGGTCCTTCTTTCCCCACAATGAAACCAGCAGCAACTCCTAAAATCGAACCAAATATCTGTCCACCACTTCAAGCGATTAGTTAACTACTATTTGTTGTTGTATCCATGTATTCAAATCAAAAACAGTTTGAACTTAAAAGTAAAGTAATTACATACCTTGACAAAGAGGGTAGATGGGGCCAATATAGAATGTGCATCAATGCCGTTGAGGTATGCCTTCACCTCTGGTATGCCAGAGCCAGCAGCTGCAGGAGCAATGTAAGCACACAGGGCTGCAGCACCAACCCCTAAAATCATGTTACAACCAACATACACTGCAAATGCCTCATGATACTTTTGCTTGAGCATGAGATTGTTGGTGAGTAGAAGTTTGAAACCAGCAATATTCTCAACTCCAAGGTTATTAAAGAACCCAACAAGTCCTGTGATTAAACCAATAAGAAGTGCAAGGGTCCACTTCAGAACAACATATTGGTATATCTCAACCTTTGTTCTTGACCTCCAGTCCTGTTTCAATAGATCATTCTCAATTAACCTGCATAGTCCATGCCACCAAAATTAACATATAGCTTAATTATACTTATATTCAACACAAACACAACAAAAGTTTTTTAAATATTATTAACACAACTCTGCAAAAGTCGTATCAAAACCAACAATAGCAATTCAATAAACACTTTGAAAGCTGTAAGCCATGAAGCTATGCACAAAATAAAACATTTTCCATTGTTACACTATTTTTAATTTTTTGTCCAAAAAAATAAATAAATTGCAAAACCCTCCCCTTTTTTTTAGAAAACGTGATAGTTAGGGTGTGTTTGGATTGAGGGTTTACGAGGGGAAGGGAGGGGAGAACTCACTTTTATTTTTTAAATTACGAACAATGTAAAAAGTTTTTTTAAAATAAATTAAGTGTTTTTGAAGTATTATATGATCATTTATCATGTTGTTAATTTGATTTTTTGAAAATCATTTTATAATGTCCGTAATTTTAAAAAAAAAAGTAAGTCTTCCCCTCTCTTCCCCTCCTAAACCCTCCATCCAAACACCCTTAGAGAATTTGGCCCCCAGCCAACTTCATAGAGAATATACACAAGTTTTGATCATTAGACATAATATTAGAATAATGGTATGTAGGGATCTCATATTATTATTTGCTTTTACAATCAAATTATTCTTCCCTTCAAATACTAATCAATTCTACCTTTTTTTTGGTTTGAGGGATAATCAATTCTACCTAAAAACTTTATCTTTCTCCATATCACTTTAATATTCTACTCTTAAATGAATCAATTTCGGATCATATTACATTACAATATTGTCTGAGATTGAATTCTTATGAAAAAAATATTGATTCAATCTTTTAATATTAAAAATTTCTTTCCTTTTGAAAGAAAAAAAAAAGAAGAACTTCTTTACTATCTTAACTTTTTGGAGTTCTAATTAACATTTTCTAAAGAAAAAATATTGATTCAATCTTTTAATACACTTTTATACAACTTTAATTTTATTTTATTGATTAAATGAATTAAAAATATATATATTTAAGACAACTTTGATTTTATTAAATTAATTAAATGAATATTAAAATAAAAAATTCATCTTTCAAAATATAATTTAAATAAAATTGATTTCGAAAATCAATTATATTTTTTTGTCAAAATAATAATAAGGGTCATGTTAACCGGTGCCCCCGGGACACTAGTTAAGAAAGTAAAAAATAGAAACTTTTACTTGAAAACAACAAAATTTTGACTTTTAAAAAGTTGAACATACCACTTTTTAACAATTTCCAACACAAAACTTCTTTATTAGTCTCCTTAACTAGTGTCCGGGGCACTAGTTAACATTACCCTAATAATAATTATACATTAATCAAGACGTTTTTTCCTTCTCAAAGAGCCTTGCAGCCAAAAACGCACACACTAAGTGCATAGAAAAGATGTAACGCGGATTCAAATTTGCACCACAAAATCAAATATAAACTCATTGACTCATACAAGTTTATCTCATATTGAAATAATGTTAAAAATATTATACATGATGTATATACTTATATAATACAATAAATGCATCAATAATTCAAAAAAGAAAATAACATGAACAAAATCAAACTATTAAAAAAGAAAATGAACTGAATATGAAAAATTAGATAAAAATTGTTAAGAATTCTAAGCGAGTTTACTGCAAATCCAATCCAGTAAACTAAGTTTTATTTAAACTTCGAGTTTATGAGTTACTCAAAATCTATATCTAGCTCGAAAAATCATACAATTTCACAAATTAACTTGTAAAGTTAACAAGTTTGCTTAAGGAACAATCAGGTTGTGTTTTTAAGAATAAAAAGCAGCAATTTAAATTGAAACAAGCAAATACATCTTTTGTGACCCACGTTAAAATTTGATTTTGGGTTTTATGAACTCACAAAGATTTTGATTTTATGATAAATGAAAGCAAATGATTATAAAAGACCAAATCAAAATAGATTAACACAAAGGTTTGCCAAAATTTAGGATTATTTTTTTTAATTAATACGGCATCCGAAATGAATTTAAGCAAAAATAAATAAAAAAAATCAAATGTATTTGTTACAAATTTTAGACTAAATACATTAAACTTTATTTCATTGAAAGAAAAGGAGTGAAATTGAAAACAGAGATATTAGAATGAATATATGAAGAAGAAGAAGTAGTACTGACTCGTAATCAAGACTCTGAATAGGGCAAATATTGGCTCCAACGATAGCGAGTTGAGAAGAGGTATTAATTCTGCTTCTGAGGAGTAACGGCTGTTTGTGTTCATCATCTCTTATCTCAATCATCCTTTCCTCTGTTAGTGACTCCATCATGTCCATGGCATTAATTAATTAATGAATCCTTTCTTTGATCTTTGATCGATATGATATGATAATGGATGATCGATCACACGTTTCTCGTCGATCCTCTCTCTGCATGTAATGTAATGTAACACTCCCTCCGTCCTGTCACACTTCTAATCACTTACGTAGATAATCATCATTAAAAATATTATTATTGTTGCACAAAAAGGGGAATGGATAGTATTACTATTAACAAATAATCGATAATAAACTAAAAAAATTAACTCATAGTCAAAAGTGGAACTATTTTCTTTTTTCTTTTCACAAAAAGACAAAAACTGAAACAAATGAATTTATACTATATTCCCTAAAAAAAGAATTTATACTATATATACTAGCACTAGCTAAAGAACATTTTTTCACTTTTTATTGCGCTAACGCGTATGAATAATCAACGATACTTTAATGAAATTTGCGTGTAAATATTTACAAACGATATTATATATATAAAATTATAAGCTTTGATATAGATATTTGTGACTTTCAAATGTAACAAATTCAACGAACCATATTTTTTTTTCAATGACAACAATAATATAACAAATATATTAAAAATTATTGTCTTTTTTAATAATACCAACAATATAGCATTATTATAAGAAAGTTTGTTTAAGGGTATAATCTATTATTTTATACTGCTACATCTATTCCTTTTTAAGTGTCGTTTTAGAATATTAACACCAAATTAGCAAAGTGTATTTTTGCACATTTACTTACATTTATTTTAATCCACCAAAATATTTCTATTTTTTTGCACACAATTTCTCTTTCCAGTAAATTTAATATGTTATTTTTCTCTCGTAACAAACAATTATTAGTTACTATCTTTTTCTCCAACAAATTCCTATTTTTTTACCCACTTTGTCTTTCTCATAATAAACAATTGTCAGTTATAAGATAA
>Ga0315914_1003289_pt1 | contig 24596 bp, 22 predicted proteins | sample MpolenodulesMG_FD_203920 | JGI IMG/M metagenome (GOLD analysis project Ga0315914, IMG submission 203920) | Medicago polymorpha root nodule microbial communities from Los Angeles, California, United States - elongated nodules | ecosystem: Host-associated > Plants > Roots > Nodule | place: USA... | reverse complement strand
ATAAACAACATTTTTTTTTTTTTTTTTTTTTTATATTGGATAAAATTACTTGCTGATTTTGTTTGTAGTTTACGAGTTCAGGGCTGCTTATAGTATTTAATGGAAGGAAGTTCCAAAAGGATAGAAATAAGTAAAATAATCATCATTAGTTATTCTTGCCTACTCTTATTTGACTGTATCTTCACTCTTCATGCTTTAAACAATTATTCCCATGTAATCTTTCTAGGTTTCTGTGTTTCGTATGCCCTGGTGCAATTGGATTTGTGAGATTTATTGTATAACTTCCGGAAATCAAATGTATTTTTAATTGAGAGTGGTGTAGACTTGTTTGATAACTTCCAGAAAATTCCTTGTAGGTTGCAAGGCATCTCATGAAGGTTATTTCTCAGTTGGGATCTGGAAAAAAGCCTGTTGGTACAACAGCTTATATGGGACGGGTGGAACAACTGATGGAATCCCGGTCTGATGTTCAGAAAGGTATAAATATTTGACTGAGAATATAAAAATTCTGACTTGGATATCCCAAATCTAACATATTGAGATAGTATTGCTAACTATACCTCTCTCATTCTAGAGTTATAATTTGTTAGAATATATTAAATGTTATGGTAGCGTATGTACAGGGCCGTTCCTTGCCATGCGCAAGGAGCTCTACGGAGCCGAGTCTCCAATTTATGGGGACCTCAATTATTTATAGGGGTATGAGTATAATTGTTGGGATGTAGGATGATATTTTCTTTTGTTATGTAGGTCTAAATCAAACACTTATTATTTGACAAAAGTAAAGAGTAAATGGACAAGTTAGGCCAAACCCACACATCTATCAACAACAAAAATTCAACAAAAACAAATTAAAATCAAAATAATGCTTATTGTTAATTTGCAATTATTTAAATTATCATTAATTATTTTTATTAGGGGCCATTTTTAATATTAGATCCGAGCCTCCAATTTTATTGGAACGGCCCTGCGTATGTATATATATGGTAGAATCGTTAAGGAGCATGTTAGGAACTAATTTGGGATTGTGTGTCTGTTTAATTAGAATCATAAAAGGTTAACAATTACTAACACCAATATAGTACATTTGAGACCATGTGTAGACTGTCCAGACTCTATCTTATCCCTAATCATATTCTTAGAATTTGTAAGTTGATTATAGTCCATTTGATTGCTTGCAGCGGAGGATTGGTTGAATCCTAATACAGTGCTGAGAGCATTTGAAGCTAGGGCTGCTAGGATGTCGGTTGCCTGTGCTAAAAATCTTACCAAGTTTTCCAATCCTGAAGAGGGTAAATGATTCCAGCCCTGCTCTGTCACAGGCTATTCCCTCGTTTCTCTTATGCCCTTTGGTAGTTGCAGGGATATAAAACTATCGAGTGCATATTTCTATGTTGCAACTAATGCAGCATGATCAGATATGATAATTGTAAATGCTAAAAATTTTATGATCGCAGGTTTCCAAGAACTCTTGGCTGATCTAGTTGATGCAGCCCGCGCTCATTGCCAGTTGATCGTTGTTTCCAAGTGAGATTCTTCCCATTTATATGATCCCACACGATGTGTGTAGTTTATCTGTAGTGTGGTAAATTCTCCTTTGGATGAAGAGACTTTTACCGAAAGGATCTCAAACAATACCCTGATCAATTGTTTGTTTAAGAATTCTCTATGTGATGCTTGGATGGATATTCAACATTTATGTCACCAACCTTATGTTTTTTTTCTTCTTTCCTTTTTCAGATTTATAGAGAAGTTGCAGCAAGATATACCTGGAAAGGGAGTGAAACGGCAATTAGAAATTCTGTGTAGCATTTATGCTTTGTTTCATCTTCACAAGCATTTGGGTGATTTTCTTTCAACTGGCTGCATCACTCCCAAACAGGGTTCACTTGCCAATGACCAGCTCAGGTCCTTGTATTCACAGGTATGTCCTAAATGAACTGCAACTCACTGACCGCATCTAGTGTAGGATTTTACCATATGAAACTTACTGATAATATTTTTGTATAGGTTCGTCCTAATGCAATTGCGCTTGTTGATGCATTTAACTACACCGATCACTACCTCAGTTCAGTTCTTGGCCGATATGATGGAAATGTGTATCCAAAGCTATATGAGGAGGCATGGAAGGATCCATTGAATGATTCAGTTGTACCAGATGGCTTTCAAGAGTATATTCGACCGATGTTAAAGCAGCAACTTCGTAATGCTAGACTTTAAATAAATTTATAATTGGACCGTCGACCTGGAGGAAGTTATGTACGAGAAGTTATCTACACTTTCAATAAAGACGAGTAATGAAGTTTTATGGAAGGGAAAATAAAAATATTTTATTACATACAGGTAGAAGTTCCCAAGCAAGTTCGTTTGCTTGATAGCTCTGGCTGACTACCCACAGCAAGAGCTTGCAATTTGGTGCATGTCGAGCATCTTATATTACAGTATTCTTTAGTGGAGGATAATTTCATAGGCAAAAGCCAAAGATGACTTTCGATTATATCTGGTTGTCTTATGCAGGACTTATTTAATGTTACTTTTTATCTTCTTACTCTTCTCTCATCCTACCCTAAATGCTAGAAGCAATGTATTGCAAAAATTTACATGTATTCCTTATCATTTGGTTTAGTGAAATCTGTAAGAGTTATAATAATTGGAAATATGGAATTAACTCAAGTATATTAGACATTAACTCTTTTTTAGAAGAAGTATTGGACAATAACTTACTAATCGATAGATATATGATATAGGGTTCTTTCAAAAAAAGAAATAGATATATGATATAGGGTGTTTTTTTTTTTTTGGTGGTCGGGGTTCGAACCCGGACCTTGCATATATTATGCATTGTCCTTAGCAACTGAGCTAAGCTCACAAGGACTGATATAGGGTGTTTAAATATAAATGATGCAACCAAAAAAAGTAAGGCATAAATGTGCTAATCTAATTTTGCAAATTTATTTGCTGAGATGAGAAGCGGAAGGAAAACTACATTTTAAAGAGAAAATTTCTTTCTTCCTATATTCTCAAAACCTCTAAAATCCAAATTTACCCCTTTCCATATTACACAAAGCGGACGGCATTTGATGAATCATATATATATGAATCAGACTCTTCCTCTTCCTCGTTTCTTCTGCTGTTCAAAGATTTAAAACCCAAAATTACACTCAAACTTGTATAGATTGGTGTCTGTTTCATTATCATTCACAAAGATGACATTGTCAAAATGAATTCTAACCTAATTGTGGTTTATTATAATGTGGCAAATAAAAATTATCTAGGGTATACAATAATATCACACTTTCTGAGTTGAAGATGAAACAAAATGGTTTTCTCAAATTTGTTGATACTAGAAAGTGGATCTTATTAAGTATCAAATTTGTTAGGTATAATATTCTGAAACTTGAAAATGATGAAGATGTGATCACGACGTTTTCAATATTTGCTCAATATATATTTACAGGACCGATCGAGTTAGACACTACGATGCATCATATTGAGGCTAGTTTGGTGAGGATCATTGATGAAATAATGGTGTGCATGATTGAATCTGATGAAGAAAGCATGCCATGTTGTACGAGAAAAAAATTGTCTGTGATTCACATAAGATAAAAAATAATTGGAACATTTAAATTACCCTCTAAAATTTCCACACTTCATCAAATTTTACAATCCCTACTTCAAAAGCTAATTGCGACATGATATCGATCAGTCCTAAACAATTTCCCCCAAGTAGGGTAGTCGTGGTAGAATTGGTAGCATACTTGTATGTAAATCTGGCTCCAAAAATTTCTGATTATATGTAAACTAGGCATCGAGGATTAGCTTTATTATGTAAATAAGGCTTCACTTGTTTCCTTTCTTTGTGGCACAAGGACACTTAACATCTCGTTAAATCAAAATGTGTTCAATTATCGAGGTATCTCTCCCATGATATGAAAACTAGTTAGAGATATAGCCGCATTAGCAAGAGTGTGAACAACCACTCGCGTGTCTACAATACAATTAACAATTGAGTGTTCATATATAAATAAGCCGAGGTTAATGGATTCTAAGCACATTACTAGTTTTTTAAATTGCAAGATAGTATCTTTAACAATTCAATCAATAAGATGGCAGGAACTAAAAACAATAAATCAAAAGTTATTTCCATGTTTGTGTGTTATGCTTGTAAGATTGTTTTTATTGATTCACTCCATTCTCAGATGTGGGGTATGTATATATCAGGATGTATATGGCGCAAAGAAAATGAGTCATCCATCTCCATGTTGAGAGTGACTCTATTCAACTGTGACGGTGCGCATAAGAGCTCAATTAGTATTTTGGTTTATGGTTGCCTCCTTTGGGATAGCAGTGAAACATGTTTGAATATTTATGCTTATAAAATTGGTTTTTATGATGCTCTCCATGCTGAGATATGAAGTATGTATATTTGGATGGATCATATGGTGCGGAGAAAGGGAATAACCCATTGTTGAAAGTGACTCTATAGTGTCGGTCGACATAGTTACAGAGAACTGCAATATCAACGATTATAAAAATAAAAAATTAAACAAATTTTAAGAGAACCTAAACAAAAAGGGTAACTTTTATTGAGAAACATGTTTAGACCTATTTACAATTAAATAAAAAAAATTCATCACTTCTATATTTTTTTCAGGAGTAAAACTTATATGAAAGTAATGTTTATGATAGTTATGAATCTTTATGATAGGGAGTTTACTATAGCCATCCACGTTTGGTTTGATCAAGACTAAGAAAATGAATGTTCTTTTTTAATTTTTGGTGCTAAAGGAAAGAAATGGCGTCTACATCGTTTGATATTGTAATATATGTTTGATATCTCTGTAAATTTTCATAGTTTGATAGTGTATGCTTGGTATTACCGTAAACTCGTCAAAATCATTTTAACTTTTCCAAACTCAACATAATTTTAGCGTATCCATTGATAGCAAATATTTAATTTCTTATGCAAAGAGGTAAAAAAATTTACATTTTTTTTTTTGTGGAAGTGTGTGAAAATATTACTTTTTGCATAAGAAGACACTCCCTGAAAAGGACGTCACGGCGGCCAAAATTTTGTGGTGCACATTAATAATTTAATTATGCCCACCTACTTATATTTTTACTATGTATTAGTATTATATACATATATATAGTACATTTTTTTGGGTGTTATATTATTTATTTTATACATACTAAAATATCTTGGCTTGTAAGACTAAGCAAAACATGTGAAATTGAAAACATACACGATGCAGATTACAGAGTGTAATAATGCTATAGGTCATTTTTTATTTTGTTCTATTCTCAACTTTCAGTCATGATTAATTAAGGATAAATCCATATACAGATGCGGACATAGTGACACCTAATCTCTCACGTAATGATCAATTATGGTATGATGATGATACAAAAAGAAGAGCCACTTGTGGTATAATTAAGGGCCACCTATGATTGATTAAAAAATGCCACTAACTAAACACCTTGTTTATTATTGAGCATGAAATGACGTACTGCCAAGAAATGAATGAAAAGAAAAACCATAGAGAGAGATATATTAACAAATGGAAGTTAAAAATAATTGATAGTACGGTACTTACAGTTATGGATTTAATAATGCAAAGTGACTTGAATATTGTTTTTGACAAAAAGTCACAACTTGGTTTGAAATTATAGCCATATAAAACAAATATCAATATATCCTAATATGGTTGATACATAATCAAATCTTTATAATATATTATAAACGTTTAATAGACATAAAATTTGCTATTGTGTTATAAAGATCATTTGATGACTGAGATAAAAGAGTTGGAGAATAAAGTGATAAATAGGTCAAGGTATACACTAAAATTTTCAATTTCAAAATAAACTTGTCTACACTCGAAACAATATTAAGAAACACCAATAAATGACAACTTTAACCTCAAATTCTATCGGCAATTAACTGTCGATGAAGTTATATTTGTATTTTCCTGGTATTTTCTAGCACCCTTTGATATGGGAAAAACAATCTTCATAAACTTGAAACTTACTAGTACCAAAAAAAGTTGAAAGATGGTGCATCATAAATATATCACATCTCTAACTTCCGACTAGTGATAATACCCTACATTCGAACAAAGAAACAATATGGTGATAATAACCCTAAAGAGGAAGAGAGAGAGGAATATTATGGCAAGTGCAAACAAAGCAACTATTTCTCTTTTAAGTTGGACCCATATCTTTAATATGAGAAAGAATTATAAGTAGCTCACAGCTCAACCTACCTCTATTTCAAAGCTTACTCACCACATTTTCCCTAAACTCACTTTCTCTTCCCCAATGGACAGGGAAGACTCTGTCCTTATACACAATAGTCTTTGTCTTCAACCAACCACTTCCTTATCTTCCTACATTATTGCCTCAACCTCTTCTAATTCCTCTTCCTCCTTAGAAGAAGAAGAAGAAGAAGAAGAAGCTACTAACACTGAATGCAAAAAAATAAGCAATACCAAAGAAAAGAAAAAGAAGAAAGTGGGAATGGTGAATAAAGTGAATGATAATAGTGATGATGGGAAGAATAATCCAACCTATAGAGGAGTAAGAATGCGTCAATGGGGCAAATGGGTATCAGAAATTAGAGAGCCAAGGAAAAAATCAAGAATTTGGCTAGGAACTTTTCCAACTCCTGATATGGCTGCTAGAGCTCATGATGTGGCTGCTCTTACTATCAAAGGCTCTTCAGCTTACCTCAATTTTCCCGAATTAGCTGCCATGCTGCCACGTCCAGCTAGTGCCTCTCCTAAAGATATTCAAGTGGCGGCTGCCAAAGCAGCCGCAACTGTTTATAACCATACAATTATTACCGATCAGATTGAGTTAGAAGCTGAAGCCGAGCCGAGCCAAGCTGTTTCTTCTTCGAGTCACAATGAAGGATCATTATTGAAGGGTGAGGATGACATGTTTTTGAACCTGCCTGATCTCACACTTGATTTAAGACAAAGTGGTGATGGTGGGTTTTATTATTCCTCATCGGCTTGGCTTGTAAATGGAGCTCAACATATCGACTCGAGTTTTCGGCTTGAAGACCCTATTCTATGGGACTCTTATCAAGTCACATAATTTATCACACATCCAACTTCCCTCTGTATGCTTGTGTTGGTCTTCAATACTACTTTTTCTTTTGTTCCTTTCTCTTTTGGGTTTTTTTCTTTCTACTTGCTGGAATATTGAAGTTCTACACTATGCTTGTGGTTTGAAAACACAAACATGTGAGTGATTTCGTGGTGGAAACCCGCGATGAGGTTGAAGCTACGAATTGAAGCTTCTGATTTTTCGTGGTGAAAAGTGCATTGGAACGTGAGCATGAATTGACCATCAAGATATTCCAAACAATATGATCCGTGGAAGAATGACATAGGTCATGGAGTGCCACTTCACTTCAAACAAGTTTTTAGACAAATTAAATCAGAGTATTTGTACGTGCATAACCTCTTGAGAAATTGTTCAACACTAAAAATCTCTTTCAATTGAGATTGGTCTATTCACAAACATAGTAATCGAATCATGGACCTTATATTTAAAGAAATCGAGCTCATTCCACTCATATGATCTCGTGGTACATCAACTAAAGATTTAATTATTGTAATTTGTAAATATTAGATCCTCTTTCTGCTCCAAATTGTGTTTTTTTTTCTTCTTTCAAATAAGGTAATAAATTTGCTTGTATATGTTTCACTTCCTCACCTTTGCTTGTATATGTACGGGGAAGTGTTGAATAAAATTCAGCTGGTTTTTATAATTATTGTGTGTGTGGAGTAAAATTAAGCTAGGTTTCATTTTAATAAGTATTATTCACGTGGATATGCAGTTTTTTTTATTTTATTTATAATTTTGTTTTTGTATTTTTGTTACATGGAGATTATACTAATTAAGCCCCATAATAAAGTAGTTTTGATTGCTACCTTTTGTCCCTTAAAATTAATGACATAATTAATTTAGTTGGCAGTTCTTTTAAACTTAATGCGTATTATTATAGTTTTATACTATATTATTGTGTTGTTTATAATGAATTTCACCTGCTTTTATGATTAATCTTTAAAAACACTTGACCTAAAACTGCAAGGAGAAGGACATTATGGGTGGGACGATATAAAAATCACTTAACCTTGAATTTAACGTTTGATAAGTGTTAAGGAATATTCTCATTTTCAACACTTTTTCTAATAGTACACCACAAAAAAAAAACACTTTCTCTAACATTCAGTCATTTATTGGATCAATTTCATGAGTTTGCCACTTAATGTGTAACCCATTTTTAATATACAAGACTCACATTGATTTCACACAATAAAAGCATAGGTGTTAGAGAAAATATTAAAAAGTGAATGTTTCTAACAATGATCCTTAACCTTTTATATATTATGTGTGCCTATAACATGTGTTTGTATAGATCAAGGTGATGCACCCATAAGCAAATAGTTACTAGATAAATTATGGCTCATGTGAATATATTGTAAAAAGTTCCATATTTGTTGAGACATTATTGATCCGTAACAAATTCATGGAGCATGTGAACTTTGAAAATAAACATAGATATATGGTGGGTTCAGTGTGGATTTAGTTCGAGGTTGGTTCTTAGGTGGAGTGCATAAGGTGGTATGAATGGCAAGCCGGCTTTACTTTAGGACGACCTATAGGTGGGGCAGGTGCTCTTGTGAAGTTAGTAACAATGACTTTTTCTGGTCTCGTTTCAACATGGGTTCATGATTGGTGACATGTGGGTCATTGGGTAGGGGTGATTGGGTTTGGGACCTTAGGTGGACAAGACTGATATTTGTTTTGGAGGAGGGTTCAGTGGCCAGTTTAGTCTTGCTGCTTAACGAGGTCTTGACTTCCCAGGGTGAGAATTGTTAGAGGTGGAAGCATGATGCAAGTGGGTTCTTTACAATCTGTTTGGGGGTACATAGCTCTTTAAAACTTATCCTAGGAACGGTAATGGCTCGAAAAAGGTAGTCAAGACCATGGCTAAAGTTTGGAAGAGTTGGGGCCTTCTAAAGTAATTTTCTTCTCCTAACATATACTTCAAGATAGGGTCCCCACCCAGGCCAAAATTGGTTCAGACTGAGGTTTTGTATGATGGTATGAAAATCACATGGACATTATGTAGGGCCCTAGTGGAGTATTCCAGTCATCTCTTTGTGACTTTTGAGTTTTCAAGTGTGGTATAATATTTTTATGTAGCAAGGGCGGGTGCTAGCCATGCCTCCCGATTTGGAAGGTTTTTTTTAAGGCTCTGGGGAATATGAAAGGCCTTCATTGGAATATTGGTGATGGGAAAAAGATTTTATTATGGAGGGATGTGTGGCTTCTCTCATGGGTAAATCTACGAGAACATTTCAACTCAAATTGTCCCTCATTCTCGGGCAAATAAGACTATTTCTCAATATTCTAATGGTCTTATTAATTGGTCGTTGGACCAGTTTCTGTCTTATATTCTTGTGAATCATTTGAATCAAATTGTGGATTGTCACATGGCATCTTATTTGCAGGAGTATAATCACTTTTGGCCTTTATACACCAATGGTTTATTAAGTTTGCCTATGAGTTCATTATTCATGAGAATATGAGTAGCAACTCTCAGTGGACACATGTTTGGAAATGGGGAGTTCTTGTGGCCTATGAGTTCATGTGCTATATTTTAATCATCCTCCGTCGGGTTGTGTTAATCTCTTGTAAAAGAAATAGGTTGGTGTTTACTTTAGTTGTCGTAGTTTGTAGTTTGGATTAATAGCCTCTCTTTGTAATAAAAAAAATCCACTTTAAAATTGTCCCAAGTGAAATGTAAACCATGACCTTTGAAATTACAAATTCAAGTTCTTAGAGTTTTTTTTGGTTACAAAGCTAAAGGGGAAAGAAAAAAGACAACAAAAAGGGAAAGAAAAGCCTAAGCTCTAGGGAAATAGGTTCATGTGGCGTCGCTCCTGATCAAAGGGAGCAGGTCAGATGGAGGAGTGGCATGAGAAGTGAATTCTGCACTTGAATTGGCTCCTAACTTCGCCATGAAGTTAGCACATTGGTTCCCTTCTCTAAGACAATGATGAACGGAGAAGTTTGTAGTGAGCAAAATGTCTTTGATGTCTTGGATTAAAACAGCGTAGTCATGAAAGCTGGAAGCATGCTCAGTGAGGAGTTTTATTGATAGCATGGAATCAGAATAGCAAACCATTTCCTCAAAGCCCAATTGCATATCCAGGAGAAGACCACGATGAATAGCAGTAAGCTCGGCAAATAAAATATCCGTTGTGGAAACGATGAAACCGGAGAACCCCGAGAGGTAGAAGCCAGCAGAATTTCGGATGACACCTCCATAACCAGCTCAAATAGGGTCACCTAAACAGCTACCATCCACATTTAGAATAATTCAATTGAAATCATTACTGTTCCAGCGAACAATGATGTCAGAATGAAGAGCCGACACTGATTGGAAAGAGGCTTCGATAGTTTCAGTCGTGGATTGAATATGATAACTGAGCCGATGAAGGGACCAGGTTTCATGATTTAGACGCATTAAATTCCTGTGTCTCCACGTCCACCAGATGCCAGCAAAGAAAATGGAATAGCGCCTGCCTGAAGCTTTGTTTTTAATCCAGTTGTGCGCGTTATCCTCAGTAAAGAAAATCTGATCCGTGAATCCGAGTTTAAACCAGATACTTTTGGAGAACCTACAGTCTCTTAAGCAGTGCAGAATAGTTTCATCGTTCGCCCCACAACGCGAACATGTAGCAGATGGAGCCATATGACGGTGATGGAGCAGGGATAATGTCGGGACAACGTTATGGAAGCAGCTTGAATTTCTCAAGGATTCTCAACATCCAGATCCATGTCCAAGTTAAAGAAGATGATAAAATGGTAGAGGAGTTTGAGTTGCAAAGTAACCAAGAGTGACCACTTTTTGCAATGTAAACGTCGTTTTTGTTGTGGTTCCAAATGAAAGCATCTTCAACCCTCTCATTAAACTTTATGTGAGTGTTGTTAATGTCTTATGCAATTGTTTGGGGGAGGTTTGTGTAGAGAGCCTGAGTGTGATGACCGATAAAAGTGAAAACATCTCTAACGGTTAGGTGAAGGTCGTGATTGTTAATGATAGGAACCAGAGAACCAATAAGGCCATGGGGGCTCCAATTGTGAAACCAAAAAAAGGAGGATCCTGAACCAACATGCCATTGATATCCATTGTGAAGGATATTTTTGGCTTTGATAATGGAGGACCAAGAGGGAGAGCTGCTGTTATTGGTAGTGGCATGAAGGGTGTTCGGCCCTGAGTTGTACTTGTTAGAGAGGAGTTTAACCCACAGCTTGTTAGTTGATTGAAACATGTCCCAAAAAAGTTTCCCTAGCAGGCAGGTGTTAGCATCTCTAGTTGTTCGAATACCCAAACCGCCAAGATGCTTTGGGCCAGTTACCGTCTTCCAATTTACTAAGTGGATGCCTTTATTATTTGTGCCTTTCCAAATGAAGTTCCAAGTTGTCTGATCAATACTATCACAAATGCTCTGAGGAAGCCAATTAATATGCATGTAGTAAGTAGGGATGGAAGATAAAATAGATGTTGCAAGAGTCAATCTACTTGTTCTATTCAATAGCCTATTCTTCCAAGATGTCAAGCGGGTTTGCATTTTTTCGATGATGAAATTGAAATCGCTTCTCTTTGGTCTGCCTTGAAGCATTGGGAAACCCAAGTACTTTCCGAGAGAAGTTGTACTTTGAATTCCATAAATAGTGGTGAGGTTGGTGATTTTACCTTGAGGTGTACCCGTCGAATAATAGGCTATAGACTTAGCAATGTTAATTTTCAACCCAGATGCTTTGTTGAATCTGTCAAAAAGATTGTGGATGAAATGGAATTGGGAGCTCTTCGCTTTGGTGAAAAAGAGAACATCGTCTGCAAGAGGAGGTGAGATATCTGAGGCCCTCCATTTGTGATTTGGATCGGATCCCAGTCCCCTTGGTTGACGGCGGAGTTGATAGCAACAAAGAGCTTTTCCATGCAAATGATGAAGAGGTAAGGGGACAACGGATCACCTTGTCGAAGACCATGAGTAGGCTTGAAAGATGGTAACTTGTTCCCATTCCATAGAATAGAGTAGCTTGGTGAAGAAACGCAATGCATGATGAGCTTGATGGAGGCGTTGGGGAAGCCGAAATCATGGAGGCAATTGCGGAGGAAATCCAAGTTGACGTTGTCAAAGGCTTTTTCCAGGTCAAGCTTGAATGCTACAAACCCCTTCTTCCTTTTAGATCTCTTCATGAAATGAATTATTTCCTGCAAAACAATAGAGTTATCTGAAGTGCCCCTACCAGGCAGAAAACTGCTTTGATAGGGGCCAATAATCTGAGTTGAGATAACACCTTTTGTGCATTGCTTATTATTTAATTAGTGGATACGTAATATTTAGGACGCATGCCTTATTTTCCCTTTAATGAGGTTTTAGTGCAAGAATATCAATGTTAGCATGTAACTTTTTACAATAACTCAAATGTAGTTCATTTCAATGATTTTTCAAAAAAAAAATATTAATAATTATTTAGTTTACTCACCAATCTTACACCAAATTTAAGAGAACAATATCAAATCTCATTTTTATTCATTAAATTAACTAATTAAAAATATTCAATGAGTTGGTGTTCTTGATATTTTCTACGAGCAAACAAAAGTAACAATATTTGTAGGTGGGGTTTAGCATGGAAAAGGGGAGTTGTTTTCCACCATGGGAAAGTTGTTTTTGTCCATTAGATCAAATGAGAAACACATTCTTATCACGGTCGACCAACACTTGATTATTTTTTCACTTTGTCTTCCACTTCCATTCTCTCTCCACCATACCTCAATCACCCACCATTCAACCAACAACATCAAGCATATGTACAAATACCCTTAAAACACAAACGGGCAAACCAAATAATAAAATCCTTAAAATGTTATCTGAACACGAATGGCTTACTGCAAATGTTTTTTCTTTCATTCATAAAATCCAAAGCAAAAACACATAAAAAATATGAAAGGTAGTGGTGGAATTATATTAATAATCAAGAGCAATTGTTGTTCTTTTATTATTTTTGTATATTGATTATTATTACTACTTTTCTTACAATCATTTTTGTTTTTCCGGAGTTTTTGTTCTTTCATTGCTCTTTTTCTATTGCTCTTTTGTGGGCTGTGGAGTATAGGTTTGAAAAAGAGGTAAAAAAAATCAAATCTTGATCGATAGATATAAAACTAGAGAACAATACCCCAAAATGTGATGGTGGGATGAGAAACTGAGAATAGCAATGAGAATAACAGCAACAATGGAACCATGGTGAAAGAATAGGATGGCGGAGAGAGAATTGTAGTGGAAAAAAATAATCAAGTGTTGGTCGACCATGATAAGAATGTGTTTCTCATTTGATCTAATGGACAAAAACAACTTTCCCATGGTGGGAAACAACTCCCCTTTCCCATGCTAAACCTCACCTAAAATTCTAATCTAAGAGGATGAGAAGAAAAACTCACGGGAGAACAACAACAACAGTAGCGGCGACTCACATGAATAGGGAAAACAAGTCTTGATGCTAATCAGTTGTCTAGAAAACATTCTTTGATTATCCTCAAAATTTAGTACGTTGTTTATCTCGTGTTAGTATATTAAAATCACTTTTACAAAATTTTATCCTTCCCAATACCTTTTCAAAAACCTTTACTTTCTCCGTTTATGAATTTCGCCATTTTTGTTTGTCCTTCTTCACCAAAGGTCCAATTTTAATGAAATCAGTACCAAAACGCTCATGAGAATATTACATATATTATCTAAAGGTTAATTATATAATTTTGTGTAAGTGTCTCTGACCTAATTTTAAAATTGACATTTTAAAGTGTATTCTCACATTTTATTTATTTTTTCCTTCAACTATAATTTGTCGAGTTAAACCAATTGGAGTATGAGGAGTCGAAAGGGTAGAAGTTTCCTGCTTCAAGACTTGGATTAACATGGTGAGAACATCAAAAAAGGTATGGGTGAGGGAGAAGAGTTCGAGTACATGAGTGTAAAATAGATGCGAAGAATGGAAGCTGTATTTCCCACAATTCGTTCAAAGCTCACTGCGACAACTGTAGACTTTGAGAGAATAATTAAAATAATATGCAAATTTAGAAGTGTGAGGTTAAAAGAGGATTTAGAAACTTTATTAAGGTGTTGTTTAATTTAAATTATGTTAGTGGCGTGGTAATTGATATTATTGATAAAATTTTATGGTATTCATGATTTGTTGCAAGTACTTGATTTATTGAATTATTTGATGATGATATAATTGCGAGGTGGTGATATGCTAGTGTGAATGGTGTGATGTGAAATTATATGATTGTGATGTATGATTGTTGACAGATAGTCCAAATTTTATGCTGCATACAGTGTTCCCAAAGGGTGTCTTAGGTCAAGAGGAGAGATTAGATGTTAATGTTGAATTAATATTTTGACTGTGTTTACTATTGTCTAATGTGTTTTGGTGATTTTGGAATTATCTTATCTATTGGTGAGCATATTATTAGTAGACTTTTTATCGAACTAGATTTAACAAATTTTGGGTTTCAGATTCCCTCGATCAATCTTCTCCGGCAGTAGTTACTCCCTCCATCCTTTAGTAAATGAACCTTTTGTAAAAAAAATATGGATCATGTTGACTTGTGCTCTTAGAGCAGATGTTAAGCAATCTAAAAAAAATAACTTTACATTGAAAAATACAATATGTCAACTTTTAAGAAGTTAAATGCACGACATTTGATACATTTATTTCTATAATGAGTTCCTTAACATGTGCCTTTGAGGGTACACGTTAACATTTGCCAAAAAGTAATGTGTTAAAATAATTACTTTTGTCACTCTCAATATATATTCTACTTTGCATTTATGATAATGATAAATGCACCATTACTTGCCAATAAAACTTAAAATCAATTTTTTTTCTTCCACTAATACATTTTTTTTAAGCTTAATTACACTTTGGTCCCCGTGTTCTGACCTACTCACGAAAATGGTCATGTCTCTTTAAAACAGAACAAAATTGTCCTTCAATTATCATTTTTGTTGCATTTTTCGTCCTACCTCCCATTTTATCCTCCAAACTTATGTCATGCCATATCTATGATCTGTTATGCTGTTTTAAAGTGAATCAACATCAGCTTTAAGAACATTTCATTACAACAAACAAACAACTCAAGATTTATCAGTGGAAAACATCAGCTTTAAGAACAATTTATAGGGAAAACATCATTTCATTCATTCTAATTGTCACATCTTCATCCTTCTTTCCTTTTCGCAACTTTCTCTCTTCTTCCTCGTCATTTCTTCTTCAATTTTTCGCAAGTTTCTGTCTTCTTGAATTCGAAAATGTCACAATATACTGTGTCTAGTAACATTTGTGTTTCACGTTGGAGAGATATGCGTTGCTGGTGTGATCTTGATTCACCTCTTACTACTGCTTGGACAACTGAGAATCCTGGGGGCAGGTTTAATGGATGTGGGTTATACAAGGTAAATATCAGATTGTGTAAAATGATTTTGCGAGCATAAGTTGAAACATTGAATTAACATGTTGTGATTTGTATGTGAAATCAGTTGTAGGGACGAAAGAGATGCAGTTTTTTCAATTGGTACGACGAAGAAATTTCTGGGCGTGCAAAGGAGGTGATTTTGTTATTAATGAAGAGAATTGATGAACTTAAGAAGAAGGATAATATGAAGCTGAAACAAGATAAGGATTTGAAAAAGAAGCTAAAGTTTTGCCAGGGATTGCTTGTTCTAGCTGTTGTGGTCATTATGGGACTGCTCTATATTGTTATCTTGAAGGCTTGAAGAGGAAGAAAATTAGGAACTAGTGTTATAGATGAAGGCTTGAAGGAACTAGTAGTATTGAAAATGTTTAGGTTTTGTTGATTATGTGTTTTGTGTTGTTGTTTAAGTGGTCTAGCAGTGTTAAATTATGTGTAATCTTGAGCTGTTTATAGTAATTTGAGTTGTTTGTTGTAATTTTAGTTGTGAACTTATTATTTGCTGTGACAATTAGAATGAACGAAATGATGTTTTCCCCTATAAATTATTTTTAAAGCTGATGTTTTCCAGTGATAAATCTTGAGTTGTTTGTTTGTTGTAATGAAATGTTCTTAAAATTGATGTTGATTCACTTGAAGACAGCATAACATATCATAGATATGGCATGACATAAGTTTGGAGGATAAAATAGGGGCTAGGACGAAAAAATGCACAAAAATGATAATTAAATGACAATTTTGTTCTGTTTTAAAGAGACAAGATCATTTCTTTTTGGTAGTGAGAGACATGACCATTTTTGTGAGTAGGTTAAAACACGAAGATCAAAAGTGTAATTAAGCCTTTTTTTAATAAGTGTCAAATGAACAAAATGCTCAATTAAATAGTAATATAAAGTAATTAAATAGTTCTTAAAAAAAAAATTAAAGTAATTAAATAGTCTCAAGTCTCAACAACAATAACAATGTTTTCACAAAATAGTAGTAGTGAGTTTTGTGAAAGTTGAAATTACATGCGGAGCCTCGATCGATCGCAACAACAAAAGCATGGCCGAAAGCTCTCCGTCTCCGTCTCCGTCTCCGTCTCCACCATCCTTTCACGCTTTCTGTCTGTAACCCTAATCCTCTCTCCGTTCTTATTTTCATAACTAACTCTACGTTCCTTTTATTGTTTTTGCATGCAATGTAGCTTTGGACCGGCCATTGAAACGTACTCTCTCCGATTTTGCCAATTTATCAATCTCTGATTCCTCTCAAAATTGTATGTATTCTTCTTTTCTTTTTGTTATTTTGTTGCACCGACACTTTTGAACTATGAATCACAGACATTTCTAAGATTATACTGAATTATGTCATTTTCTTAAATTATTATCGGTGTTGGTGTGTCAGTTGTGTCTTTATTTGTGTTTGTGGTTGTGTCTGTGCTTCATAGCTTCTGAACGTGATACCATTCAATGTTGTCATTTTCTTAAATTACTACCGGTGTTGAAGTGTCTGATTCTAGACACCAGACACCAACAATGTGATTACATTCAATTGTAGTCTGTGTCAGTGCTTCATAGCTCGTATATAATTGTTAATTAGGGTAAGATGTCAAATGTAGTAAAATGCAATTGTGGAAATATGAATGGAGTTCCACATTTGTTAAAAAATAATGGGTATGATTGTTTGGATTGATAGAGGGTTTTGGAGATTAGGGTTTTGAACAGCTAATTGGCAATGTAGGGTTGGAAATCAATGAGAGGCCATTCAAGCGTTCTCTGTTGGATTTTGGAAATCTATCCATCTCCGATTCTTCATCTTCTCAAAACTGTATGTTACTTTTCTTTTTCTCTCAATTGCGTTGTTCTGTTGATTATTTGTGTTATTAAACGGTTTTAAACTGTTCATAGTTCCACTCTTTTGTTCTAACAAATGAATTTTGCCTCTTGTATATTATTAATGTATGATGTAAAATGCAATTTTTAGAATTATAAAGTTAAATGGCTAAGTTAACACAAAGTAGTGTAGAGACTCAATAACCTAAGCGTATGTTTCGATTGATTGGGGGGTTTTGGACGGCTTAGTCTATATTTTGGTAGATATTTAAGAAAAGAAAAATAAGTCTTTCCGTCCCCCTCTTAAAACCTTATCAAAACACCCTAATTTTTAGTGGTTTCTCATTTCCTTTCAATGTTTTTATGGATTTTGATGTAAAATATGCCCCAGGAGTCCTTGCATTTCACATGTACTTTTATACGATGTTTCATTGCGTTCATAATATAATGTGGATATATATATGTTGGTTTAACAGATACTACCTAGATTAACTATGTACTATCTGCTAAGAACAATGTTCATTATGTCTATCAGAGGCTTGAGATACCACCTTTGCTGAAATCTCTCTATGACATTTAACCTAGTTACCAATTTCAATGATTATTTCACCATAGTGATAGCAAACACAATTCATATGCTGCGTTAATCTAACTGGCTGAACTGGATTGAGGGAATCAGTTTCACGGCCTTACACTCAATTCTCTGCTATAACTGTGATTCTAAAAATGATCCAACCCTTTTAAATTTCCACCATTTTTTATGAAGATTATTTGTAGTCTAATATCACCCACAAAACCAAAGCCAACCCTCCCTAGGTGATCATAACAACTGCCATCATTATTCAGTTCAGCCAATCCAATCCTAGGAGGATATTGTTTAAAACCAAGAATCACAACTGTAATTTTATTGAATAATAATAACTCTATATATTATGACTTATACTGATATCCACGATACATCAGTTCTGGAATAGCTGTATACATTAAACAATTTTAGATAAAGAAAAAAACAGAACGAAAAAAATGCTAAAGGCACTTTAGAAGGCTCAATTCCCTGCTGCACGTGTCATAATGACAGGATGTAAGTTAAGTTGTAACAATTAATTCCTGAAGCTGGTTTTTACTCATTCTCCTCATCATGTGTGCAATCCCCTGATAACTCTTCAATTTCTTTCCGTCACACACCTACTTACTTACCGGTGGATTTCTTTTAGACTTTCACTAAACCTCGGAAGAGCGGAGGCATTTAATATATTTATAAGGGTACTTTAGCAAATGCAGTTCATTTTATCATAGAGAAATTAGTACACTCCGTGTTTTTTCAAAGATGTGTGCATTTTAATTGACAGAGTAGTCTTGTGTTTAGCTGAAAGCTGACATTTAGAGGTCTTTGTTTCCAACCAGTTGGTGCTGACTCAGAAACAAATGTGGCTGAGAGCTCTCCGGCTGCTCCTCCATCCAAGCATGTGTTCGTTAGGGTGAAACGAAAACCCTTTCAGCCTCCACTTGATGCTTTCTGTAACCCTCTCCCTTCTTCTGTTCATCACTCGCCTTTTGTGTCTCATTCTCATTCAACAGTAGCTGTGGTTTTTACATGACATTGTCAACGTAGGGTTGGAAATCAATGAGAGGCCATTGAAGCGTCCTCTCTTGGATTTTGGAAATCTATCAATTGCCAATTCTTCTCAAGACAGTATGCTGGTTTTCTTTTTCTCTCAATTGGTTTTGTTTTATTTTTTATTTCATGCCTGCGTAACGATATAATTCCTCCTTTCCTTTTTAGTAGAACTTCATAACAAGAAGGTTTTGGTGCAACATCTGAAGACAATAAGCAGCTCTGAGGTCACTATTGATATTGTGCGATCATTTCTGGTTAGTATCCCATCTAGATGACAGTGTGCAATTCCTTCTTCCTATGATATAAGAGTGTTGTGATGCGTTTGTTTTTGAATTAAACTCTTCCCTCTCATGTCAATTTGCTCTCCATTTATAACATCATTGCACTATGATTTGATAAAATAAATAGATAACACTTTGTTGATTGACTGGTTTTTCAGGAACCTCGTTCCAGAAGTGCTTCTAAATCTGAGTCGAAAGTTGAGAAAAGGAAGAACTTCAAAAAAGTTAATGTAAGCCCTCTCTTCTTTGACTTCTTTCCCCCTCCTGCATGTGCACAGACACGCGTGCTACATGCTTAAAGCCATGAATTGTCCTCTTCCCAATGGTTTATTTGCTAACATGTTTCACATTTTACTCATGCTGTCTTTCATCATTTCCTATTTTCAATAACCATAGAAGCAAGACCAGTTCTTGTTTAAAGGTAATGAAGAAAAAGAGGTTTGTTACATGCCCGTATATATTTTTCCTGTTTATGTATGCACATATGTTTGGAAACTTATTAATACTCTAACTCTTTCTTAAGGTGTCACGATATATACTGTTAGAAATTGTGTTGAAGTCTCTTCTGTAGACATGCCCTTGCATCATTTCTTTACTGATATCATCCCTTTATACTACTCTAAACTTACAGTCCTCTTACCTAATGTTATGATTGGTTTTGAAACTGTTTGATTTTTTTGTTTTTGTTTTGTAGTTGTGATGTAGAACTGCATTTCATTTGACTCTCCTAATTACTTTCAATTTTATTTACCTTGATCTAAAATTAGAGAACTTAAGGTATAGGAAAAATTGTCGCTAGTTTAGTTTCAGTCATCTTCTATTTCAAATCTTGACGATCCCAAGTTCTTCAATTCCAAAATAACTAAAATTTTATCTATGTTTATTGGATAATATATATTCACGTAATCACTTGTAACTTAGAAGTGCATCATTTCCTTTATCAAGAAAAAAACCCCAGTGTTTGAGATGATAAGATTATAATAGCCAAACTTTGGCTTGGCTTAATTGCATGTTTGATCCCTTATGTTTATTTTAGTTTTCAAGTTTGTCCTTCATGTTTTAAAACATTTTTTAAATTTTTTTAGTTTTATTAAACTCAATATCATGTCGCGGAAGGGACTAACTTATTCCAACGTGAGTAACGTTTTGGACCAACTTGAAACTTTTAAAACGCAAGGGACCAACTTGAAACTTTTAAAACATAAGGGACCAACTTGAAAACTAAAATAAACATAAGGGATCAAACATGCAATTAAGCCGCCAAACTTTCAAACTCATTTATATATGACTTGGGAGAATTCTGTTTAAGGCAGTTGTAGATTATGTAGTACATCGCTATATTACTCCATCCCATTATGAGTGTCACTTACTTTTCAGTGTAATATGCTTTACTTTTTTCCAACTGTACCATCTTGTTAATACTATGTGCATCACTTCTAAGTCACTAACCTCCACTTTACATTTATGATAATGGTGAATATATCGAAGCTTAATACACCCTTCGGTCACTATTATAAGCAAAAATGTACTTTTTAGATTCATTCAATAAATAATGTATGTGGTCTATATTATAGGCCACATACATCATTTATTGAACGAACATAAAATGTGGATTTTTGCTTATAATAGTGACCAGAGAGTGTAGTTAATAATGTTAATTTGATAAAAAAAATTGTTCTCTTTCTTTCATTTATAGATTCTCCTTAATTTTTGTGAAATAATATAATATGATGCTCATAATAGGACGGAGTGAGTGAGTGATATTTAACCATTGAAGTAATATCTATAAGGAGTTTCCTTTCAGAAGTTTTTTTATGCCTCATTCTTTCTTGCAGTCTTCATCTAAAGATGCTCGCTTTGAGCAAATATTGAAGAACAGGACTGCAATAAAGAAGACAGCAGATGAAAAGGCATTACATGAAATATGCCATTTCTATGACATTATTCGCATTGACTCTGAAGAAAAAATTAGGGAGGTGCAACAGGAGTAAGTATTTCCATCAAAGTTTGTTCGTTATCTTTGTATATGGACAAATGTCATAGAAAAACACTTATGCTGTGATTAATGCAGAGATATCTGCTTCGAGGATCAAAGACTTTTGGCTAACTTCATGCCTTTACTAATAGATGTCATTCCTAAGGCTGCTGCAGAGATTGAAGCTGATATAAGTGTTCATTCCACACAAGGTTGTTGTTTAGTTGCAAACCACCATCAAAACACTACCGATCTTTCTACTTTTTCATCAAGTTGCATTTATTTTATTCAAGTTATTGACATGATAGAAGATCATATACTTGGGCAAACATATTTTCTGGGTCAGTAATGAAAAATATATTTTGAAGTTGGGGCATTTTATCGATGTTTTATTGCTTTCAACTAACCAACTATAAATGATTTGAAATTATTGTGGTTGCTAATGTATTCTCTTATATCTAAACTGTTTCTATTTACATGGTTATGGTGCCTTGTCTTGTGTAACAGATACAGAGGACTATGTTTATGACCTCTATACTGTGATGGATGAGATGATCTTCGAAGAAGATTCTTCATATTGTTATCCGCTGTGAGTATTTTTTCTGTACATTTTTAACACGATTTCATATATTCTTGCTACTTGACACTGTTTTGTATCATAGACTCAGAGTTCAAGTTGATGATGAACATTTTTATGATGGGCCTGACAATTTGGATTATGAAACTGACGACTCAAGTGGCATTTCCCTGTGTCAAGTTGACGATGAACCTTTTTTTTATGGTTTCGACGTTCCAGATTGTGAAAGTGACCTCTCAAATGGTATTTCCCCATGTCTTTTCTCATATTTATCCTTAATTTAGATTACTATTGACTGAAAACTCATTTACACTTTTCAATTAAACCGTAGACAATTCGGTCAATGATTGTGCCGCCATGTTTTCTGAAGAAGAAGATTCGCCCAAGTTTTCGGAAGAAGGTTCACCCAAGTTTTCAGAAGAAGAAGGTTCGCCCAGGTTTTCAGAAGAAGAAGGTTCCCCCAAGTTTTCAGAAGAAGAAGGTTTGCCCAAGTCGGAAGAAGAAGTTTTGCCCAAGTTTTCGGAAGACGGTTCCGAGTCTAAATCAGAAGAAAGAAAGATTGACAGTTCTTGTAATGAATTGTCAGATGTAAAAATGTAGGCAATGATGATGATGAGGATGTGGATGATGAACATCATGTTTTTTCTAAAGACGGTGCTTTTGATCCATTGTATGATTAGGATTTTGACGATTATGAAGGTCAAGGTGCAGGCAATGATGCTGTTGAGGATGTGGACGAGGAACATTAGAAGTGGTCTTACCGATGAAGCCATCAGATTGCACATAAGTTCCTGTTAAAAATTGCTAGCTTTTAAGATCTTATAATCTTTCAGAAGAAGAAAAAAAAAACGTCTTGTATATATTTAGGTTGTTTTTTTTATAAGCATATTATATATTTAGTTTTTGATATTTAGCATCGCTTAGTTTGTTGACTTGGTACATTTGAGGCAACTAGGCTCAATTCTAATGAGTATTCACAAAAATCGTCTGTTATTAGGGTTGGTTATTTGTCCAATTAATGTTTTGAATCTAACGATCATGTTGAATGAACACTGTGTAATTACATTGCTTTCAAATTGACCTAATACATGTCATTCAAATCGCATGAAAATTTTCCTCCCCTTTTTTACCATGGGAAACCATGCCTGATTATTTCGTTACATTACTAAAACCTTACCAAGACAAGACTCAAAAAATAAATGTTTAGTTGATTCGTTTAAATTACATTTAGCCACACATAAATGTGATGTTAAATTTGGTGGTTGTGCAGCTTAATTGGTTTGAGTCAAGGGTTAAGGAGTTGGAGGTCCAGGGTTCAAGTCCCGACAAAAAACAGAATTAGTATAACAATTAACATTTGTCATTAAGAAAAGGTGATGTAAGATAATTATACAACCCTCTACTGATTAAATTTTTGTTTTGGTTGGAAGTGAGTTAGAAATCTCGCATCATTTATGAGTATTTTATAAATAAGAGGACCCGTAACTCCTTTGCTACAAAATATAATGAATTTGTATGTGTGAGATGAGTCATGTGAAAACAACTTTATCGTGATGCATTGAAATAAATAGAATCCCAATTATATATATATATATTTTTTTTTTTAGAGAATCCCAGTGAATTTCAATTACCCACTTATCCGGTTTGAGTAAAAAATTGTAACACAATGCACACATGACCGAAAACAACATAAACGGTTTGAAAAAATTGAGACGCTGTGGTTGTCCCACCATAACAAAAAATCTGGAAATTTTCAGCCTTTGTGGTAGCCATCCATTTAACTTTACTCTCTTGAGAGAATGGCAATGGCATCGTCCAACATGATGAACATAGGTCTTGCTTCATCATACAAGAAGAAGAAGAAGGTGATTCATGTTATTTTTAATTAATTAATTGCTTTTCTGTGTTATGTTTTTTCACTCTTTCTTTCTTGTTTTTAATTTGAGCAGTTCGAGGTATCATGTAGTAGAAAGAGAGACAGAGACAGAGAACGAGGTAGTAACAGTATCCACCCATATAAAGTTATTGAGATTACTCCTCCACCCAAATCTCTTGGCGTTCGTTGTCTCCCCCCCGTAAGCTTCCATTCCATTCATTTTTCACCACTACCTATTTGGATCAACTTATTTAACTTGTTATATTCATTAATATGAAGCACAAACACTCCTCACATTAGTGTCCCAGTGTCGGACATGCGTCGATGTCCAACACCGACATGACACCTATGATTACACTAAGGGGGGTGTATTGGATTGAGATTTTAAAAGACTATTTTGATAGAAAAAATCTTGAAGATTTTAAAAGACTTTGTTGGATTGTATTGACTTTGTGAGATTGTAAAAGACATTTTTTAAAAGACTTTTTACAATCAAGATTCTTGATGCAAGATTTTAATGGATTTATTGAGATTTTAAAGAACTTTATGGATTTTCAAGATTTTAAAGTTGTTAATGAATTTAAAGATACATTACATTATACGGTATACATCAGACATTTCCCTAAAAACAAAAAAAAACTATCAGACATATACATCAATTGCAAAAAACAAAATTGTAAAAATAAAGTATAATACTTATAAATCACTCAACATAATAATAAATTAATTGTCAACCGAAAAAGAAATAACATTGAATCAATGAACGTGCAACTAGCAAGCTGAAATTAGAGGGTATAGTAGTACAACTAGCAAACTGATCTTAAAAATCCTGTGCATAGGATAGACCGATAAGTTCTGTTAAAAAATGCAAAGTTACAGGTATACAGGTT
>Ga0315914_1003288_pt1 | contig 24597 bp, 12 predicted proteins | sample MpolenodulesMG_FD_203920 | JGI IMG/M metagenome (GOLD analysis project Ga0315914, IMG submission 203920) | Medicago polymorpha root nodule microbial communities from Los Angeles, California, United States - elongated nodules | ecosystem: Host-associated > Plants > Roots > Nodule | place: USA... | reverse complement strand
TAGTATTTGTTAATTCATCATCACAAATATCAATTCATAATGCGACAGCGGAGCTTTGATATTGGAACAAGTGAAATTAGACAAGGGTTGCGAAACATGAGAATAGTCTAGCAAACCTTGAGACATAAAATTTCATTCTTCAAGGATTCTAATAGCAATCAACCATGAGAATAGGTGTGGTTGCTAGAGGAACACACTCACTGACTTCGAAAGAAGTTTTGATATGCTTAAGAGAAACTTGTCTTTAGAAAGTAGGTCGAATATAAAGTTTAGGTTTAGGGTTTGTTTTGTGAAGGATTTGTCATCTACATAACCAATAATCTCAAGGCGCTTTTATTTTTATTATTTTCTTTTAATTAAAAATCCAAACTTTTTAACCTTTGAAACTTTCATTTAATCATTATTAAAAGTTAATTGAATTCATAACTCCATGTCAGAACGATACTCTTTTTACTACGTCGGTAGAACCTTATACTTGCGGTTTTACTCATCAACTATCGAAGTGGTTATTTTTCATTGAGAGTTAACTGCCATAACAATTTTTTTTCAAAAAAAATCTCCTTCGACACTTAAGTACCGAGGAGTTGTTTCTGGCTTTTTAAAATCAAGTCTAATGGGCAAGTTAGCAACTATTGTTTCTTATAGTTTTTTTTTATTTATTATTATCATGTTATAGGTAAGTTAGCAACTATTAATCTCCATGGGCAACATGTGAGGCGCACAAAAATTAAATTTCAATACTTATTCCATTATTTTTGTTTTTGCAGGCGTCTGCAATGTATTTTCTTAAAGTTTAAACTATTTTTGGTGAATTCTTAAAGTTTAAGAATTTTAAATGCTAATTAAATTTACATGGACATATGCAATCTAAATATCACAAAATATGGCAAATGTAGAACTTACTGACGGTATGTGAATTGAAACCCAAAATAAATTAATGTAAATATTTGTGAAAGATGTTTTTCCAAAATGCAAAGTGGGTGGGGTATGAAGGAAAGATTGTTTGTGAGAAAAAGCAATTCATGTCACACATAAAGTGAATTATTACAACCACCGATTCAACTCAATATTTAATTTGATCAGATTGAATAAACCTCTCATTATCTGGAATAAATGGGAGGAGACAAGAAAAGAGGGAGACCAAGGAGAGAGACAAACGGTAATTAAAAAGCCAGAAGCAACTCCTCGGTACTTGAGTGCCGAAGGAGATTTTTTTTAACAAAATTGCTACGGCAGTTAACTGCCAATCAAAAATCATAACTTCGGTCGTTAACTATCACTGGTTACACTCCACGGCAGTTAACTGTTAAGGGGGACATTTGAGTAATTTAAATGTGTTTTTCAGTCAAACAAGATATGTCAACAACAGTTTTCAATTTGTTCCTTGTGTAATTTGCTGACATATTTTGTTTTAATTTTTTTTTACCCTTTGTATTTTGCGAAGAACAAGGGTGTAGTCTTTCAACACGATGGATGTTCTTAGGCTATGTTTGGTAACGTCAATAATCTAACTTATAGTTTATTGAATTTGTTTACAAGTATGTTTGATAAAATTAAATGGTGTTTGATAACAAGTTTTTTTTCCATTAGTTTATAGTTTTCTTTAGATGTTATTTTAAACAAAATTTGAACTTACAATTTATATTTTCTTCTTGTTTTTAACCTTATAATTAAATTTAATTATTATTTATCTGAAGTAACGACACTCTAAATAAAACCTCCAACGTTTTTACCAAACAACTAACTTATAATTTATTTTTACCAAACAGACTCCAAGAGTAAGAAAATTGCTCGTCTGACCTTGACTCTCTTCAATGTTCACATGCCTCCCAAATTTGTGTTTTTTTTATCTTTCGTTACGAACCAATAGTTTGGAAGATAACTCCTATTCAATACATTTCGAGAGATAATTCCTACAATCCTTTTTATACACCAGAATTTAATGACAGCTAGCAATATTCGTTTTTGGCGGTTTGAAAGTTGTGAAACTAAAACTCGAAGAAAAAAACTCATTTATTCATTCAACTCTTGAACTTCAACAAATCAACGTCAAATAAATCGTTTAGTTCTAATCTCTATGTGACAATTTCATCAATATTCAGGTGGGAATGAGCAAAATGGAAAGGGAGAAGAGTAAATTTCGCTTCCTTGTTGATTATGGGCTGGACTATAGTTGAGGACGGTGGGTTTCATAAACGAGTCGGGTCGGGTTACAATCCGCTTCTAAATCTCATTTTCATCTAAAACCCTACGATCACAACAGCGTCTTCTTCCCTTCGAATTTCAAATAAGGGTTTTGATAAAACTCAAATCACAGTAACAATGTCGATGTCAAAGAGTTCCAAAATGCTTCAATACGTCAACTATAGAATGCGAGTGACAATCCAAGACGGTCGTCAACTCGTCGGAAAATTCATGGCCTTCGACCGCCACATGAATCTTGTTCTCGGCGACTGTGAAGAGTTTCGCAAACTTCCACCGGCGAAGGGTAAGAAAATCACCGACGGCGACCGTGAAGACCGCCGCACACTCGGTTTGGTTCTTCTTCGAGGTGAAGAAGTTGTTTCGATGACAGTTGAAGGTCCTCCACCACCGGAGGAATCTCGTTCCAAAGCTGTAAATGCTGCTGCAATGGCTGGTCCTGGAATTGGTCGTGCTGCTGGTAGAGGTATTCCTCCGGCGCCGGTTATTCAAGCTCAGCCTGGTCTTGCTGGTCCTGTTCGTGGTGTTGGTGGACCTGCTCCTGGTATGATGCAGCCGCAGATCTCGCGTCCGCCTGTATCGTATCCTGGTGGTGCTCCGGTTATGCGTCCACCTGGTCAGATGCCGTATCCTGGACAAGGTCCACCACAGATGGTGAGGGGTCCACCGCCTCCTATGCCTCCGGGGCAATTTGGGCAGAGACCAGGAGGTCCTCCACCGCAATTTGGTATGCCGCCTCCTCAGTATGGGCAGAGACCAATGGGGCCACCTCCTCCTGGTCAGATGGTTAGAGGACCTCCTGCTCCTCCTCGTCCTGGAATGCAGCCTCCGCCTCGTCCTGGTATGCCTCCTCCTCCTGGAAGTGGTGTTCCGGTGTATGGTCCACCTCGGCCTGGCATGCCCCCTCCACCAAATGCTCCAAATCAACAACAGCAACAGTGATTGTAAAATTGATTGGTATGTTTATCTGTTATTTTGCTCTTACTTTTGATGATGACGATGAGAATTTCAATGTATTTCACTTGGTTATTTGAATATCACTGACTTCTAAAATGTCGAAGATTCTGACAGAAATAACTAGGTTTGTTTATATGGGTTATATAGAGTAATTCATCAGGACTTAAATTATGGGGCTCACCCTGCTATGGCATATAAAAATTAGACTTGTTGGTTATTATTACATAATAATCTCATGGAAATTCAAATCCTGTTTGGTTTAATGGCTACAATGCATCAGCCAAACCACTGGACATTAAGAAAGAATACCTACGAATTTTTCTTGAAGGTGCTTAGTTTTCCAATGTTATGGATTTCGCCAGAAAAAAATCTTGAAGGTACTTGGTACTCGAATGAGGGATTTCACCAGAAAAGAAATTGGTTGATAGGTTCCTACGACAAGTTAGATTAGCATAACTGAAAATTGACTTTTGTTGTATCATGATGATTGATGACACTGAGCTATATATGCTAAATTGGCTTACAAAACCTGCAAATGTGAGATACAGCCGATAGAGGAAAGTATAGATCCTTCTAATGGATTGCTTGATACATACCTGAATTGAAAGGTTGCATTAAAACCACAACAAAAACAACCAAGCTTTTTCCCACTAAGTTGGGTCTGTGACATGGATCTAATTATACCATTATGTTCTATCATAACCATATGACATGGACCAAAGGTTGCATTAAAACCATAAATAATTCAAGAATAAAAAAACTAGAAATATATAGGTCCATAGCTATAGCTATTAAGAAAAACTAAAATCAGTTCATTTACAATTGAACATTAATAGTAATAAAACAAGAGAGGGACTATAGTTTATTTAAAAATGGAAGGTTTCCAATCCCTGATGGTATGCCTCCTTGGAAATAATTAGCCCCCAATTGCCTTTCAGTAAAATGTAATGAAACATTCAGCATAATTTTAGGAAGAAAAAAACTAGTGGTTTCTAGGTTTGTCTCTGTTATTTTGCTCTTACTTTTGCTGATTATGATGATGAGATTTTCTCTGTTTGTCTATTTATCTTTCTTTTTCCATTTAGACAAAAAGTGGTATACATAGATAGAATAAACAAGTCGTTTCATGAAGTTAGAATAAGTTGGGAACTTCATTGTAACAACAAAAAATAAAATTAATTTTCATGAATATTTATTATTATGTTTGTTCACATGCAAAAGAGGATCTATTTTAGTACATGTGTTGAGATAAATTTGGGTCTATTTAAAATTGCTTGTATTCAGTGTCCTATATGGCTAACACATACCTCTATTTTCTCCCATTTTAGGCCTTTATTGGTGCACATTACTTGTGCGCAGAAATGCTTGAAACAGTGATGTTTATATTGGTTTTGTTCTTAATCCACTGTGAAGTTACTCTGGCATTCAGACCCCATTTTGCTAGAAAATCGGTCTTAATGTTTTTCTTCAATTGTATGTAAGTTCTAGGTTGTCAATTGCGGAACAGTTCGGGTTAGCGGCCGCACCAGGTGCTATTGTAGTTTGCAAGCCGCGGACTGGGTCAAGGTTTTTGATCCCTATTGTTTTAAACATAAAAAAGATCCCAAATTGGTCCTAAGTTTTAAACTATTTCAACGGCATTTTGGGAATTTTGAATTAACCCTAACCTTTTCCCTCTTCTCACACGCGAACTGTTCCATTACTCACATTCCATTGCAAAACCCTAGTTATAAACTGACTAGTGACTAGTGATAACATTGACTAGCTGCAGCACATCAAACTCTGCATCCGTTTCTGTCGACTTTCTTGCTCAAAGGCATAAATTGACTAGTGATAACATTGACCTTGCCTAGAAGTTAAACCATTGGAAGGACTTGAATAATCAGAAAAAGATATGTTGTGATTCCTGTGATGTCCCCAGTACTGGAGGAATTAGGAGAGCTAGAAGCCATCAATTGAGAATAAGGAGTGATGTAGCTTCATGCCGTAAAACACCACCAGATGTCAAGGCATTGTTGCAGACTGATTTGAATGAGAGAACCAAAGGAGAGTACAAAGAAATGATGAGGTCAACGTGCAATTAGATGAAGATGTTTGTGATGATATTGCGGTAATAAGGAGAATTCAAACTATAAGTCGGCCAGCTGAGGCCTCTTTACCGGCCGCCAAGAAGAAAGGTCTGTTGGAACAATTGCTCGTGAAAAAAAGGGAACAAACTATGGGAAAAAACATGAGGCTAACAAATGTCAATGATGGTGCTGACAATATATTCCTCAATTCTTTTATGTGAATTGAATTGCTTTTGATGTTGCAAGATCAAAAGTTGATGCTGGGAGCTGTTGGTACTTGTAACCTATGGTTGCTATCTGAAACCTCCAAGCTACCATGAATTGAGGGTCCACTCCTTGAAATAGAGTTGAAACATACTAAGGATTTGTTGGTAAATCATGTTGATTAACAAGTAAAACATGGATGCTCAATTAAGTCTGATGGTTGGATAGACTGAAAGAATAGGACCTTGATATGTTTCTTGGTGAATTCTTGGGCTGGAAAGCCTTGAACAATGATTGTAAAAGCAATGATGTTTCTAAAGACGAAAAGACTAGGAATAAGTTATGAGTTGCTGAACAATTTTCTTGAGGAGATTGGTGAGCAAAATGTTGTGCAGTTAATTACCGACAATGGAAATAATTTTATTATGGCTTGTAGACTGTTAACTTCAATGAGACCCCACATCTTTTGGACTCTATGTCCTACACATTGTATAAACCTTATGTTAGAAGATATTGGAAAGATTTCTAAGGTTAAAAAGGTTATAGACAAAGAAAGATTTGTAAGGTTAAAAAGGTTATAGAAAGAGAGGGAGTAGTCCCGTAGGCTACCGTTATAACCAGACATCGGCTTTGAACTTAATGAGGAACTTAGTCTCGTTTCGTAGCTGAGAATAAATGTAGCCTTTAAAACTAACCCCTCTTTGTATAACCTTTTTAACCTTAGGAATCTTGATATCTTCCAACATAAGGTCTATACAATGTGCAGGACATTGAGTCCAAAACATGTGGGGTCTTGTATCACTTAACAGTTTGCCAGCCATAACATAATTATTTACATTGTCGTTAATCAACTGCACAACATTTTGCTCACCAATCTCCTCAACTAAACTGTCCAGCAACTCATATAACTTATTCACAGTCTTTGCGTCTTTAGAAGCATGCTCTTCACAAACATTTTTCCAACCGGAGAATTCACCAAAAAATTTATCACGGTCCCATTCTTTGTGTCGGTCCAACCATCAAACATAATCGAGCATCCATATTTTACTCGTTCTTCAACAAACCTTATTATGTTCCAACTCTTTTTCAAGGAGTGGACCCCTCATTTCATGATACTTTTGAGGTTTCAAATAACGTTAAAGAATCGAGCAATATATTGTATGCATCTCGCCCTTGCTTCTCTGTCAGCACCATCATTAACATTTGTTTGCCTCATGTTTTTTCCCATAGTTTGTTCCCCTTTTTAATGAGCAATAATTTCAGGCCTCAACTGTTCTCTTCCCAGTTTGCATTCTCCTTATTTCAACAGTATGATCATCTTCATTTAATTGCACTTGAAGCTCTTCTCTTCCTAGTCCCGACCTTTATTTTTCATCCAAATCAGCCTGCAAATGTGCCCTGACATCCAGTGGTCTTTTACGGCATGGAGCTACATCACCCCTTATTCCCAATTGATGTCTTCTTGCTCTACTAATTCCTACAGTAAAGGAGGTATTATAGAAACCACGATATACCTTTTTCTTTTTATTCATGTCCTTCCAATAGTTAAACTGGCAAGGTGCCAAAGTCAGTATTATCACCGGTCGGTTAAAGAATTAGTATTCATGGTGTGACTGAATCCCTTTCCTGCCCTGCATCTCATAACAGAAAAGGGGTACTTTCGATATTCACTTATTATGTCACTTTGACAGAACAGATCAAGAACATAATTTATTTGGATCTCATTCCATTTTATTAGCCTGCACACGATGATTTAAACTTCATTCTGTGGACTTAAACCTAGCCAGCTAATTTATGTCAGCTTCCAAGCTATTACTCTATAATAATCAAGTAGCCTTTTTTCTTCCTTTAATTATTTGTTTTTCTGGTCTTTATGAAATGTCATCATAATCATCCGTAATCTATAGACTAAAAAGATGATGTATCTCCATCACGATGTAGTTAGTAATATATACATGAAAAGCTGAATGTTATATCATCAAATAACAAGTTTGATGTCATGTGAATGTGATACAGCATGCATTGGGATTTTCATCACTAAAGAGTTGAGGTGGTTGTGGGATTCCTTGAACCACATAGAGTAGCTGATAATAGTACATCATCCTCTTCATGCCTTCCTCGTCGCATAAAATCCAATCTCTTCTTAACTCCCATTCTTATTATCTTCAACACCCACCCTTCCTCTTCTCTCTTTTCTTCTGGTTTAACCTCTCCTGCTTCTGGTTTCCCCCCTTTCTTGTTCAGGTTCAGATTCTGGCTATGAAACTATTTACTTGCTTTTTGGTTTGTCCATAGACATGATCAACTTACTTGTGTGCATCCATGGTCCCCATCGCAGTAACCTTCCATGTGCTAAGCTATGTCTTAATGCGTAGCATTTATTTATTTATTTATTTTTTATTGACCAATTTAACCATTTTTATTGAATAACTATAACTAAATTTATATAAACCATTATTTACACTTGAATAGAAGGCAAGCGGGCAACAAGCTGCGCCGCTAGACCTTTTTGGATGGCAAAACCAATCCTCGTAAACACAACATTCATGGACCTAGGAGACATGACATTGCCATGCATGACCTTTTGAACTCTAGAAGGCCAACAGCCTCTGGTGCTAGGAAACCGAAAGTGTCAAAAGCAAATGGTATAAAAACATGTTGATTGTCAGAACACGTTTTCTCGTGTTTGACCACCTTACTTGACGCAGCTTTCTCTACGTAGCATTTTTTTTCTGTTAAAATAAGCTTTTGTACATTTAAGTAAAACTATAACGAGCATTGTGGATATTTTAGACTTTGCTCACTTAGTCGAGTGATTTGGAGATACAATAGTGAGTAAAAATAAATAAAACCTGATGAACTTTAGATTCTAGGATTCAGTAAATTATTGCAAAAGGAACCCATCAACAGTATCTCTTATTCTTTGAAGTCTGTAACCATTGGTGCAAGGGGAGGGGCATGCGTCCTCACCTAACCAATTGAATATGTTATTCTTTGAAGTCTATTTTAAACAAAATTTTGTCAAGAATATCAAAAGAAGTTTATGAACAAGTGACTGCACTCAGTTGAGTACTACACTATAATGCTACATTGCAGTCGTACAGTTTTACTGAGTCTTTAATTCAACAACTTGTATATGTCTGTCTTATTACTTCATCTTGTAGTATGTTTAATTTTTCCTAATTGCAAAACTTCAAAATGTGTCAGGTTTCTTCTTGCTAGAGCTCTGAAGATAACATTGAACATCGTATCACAACTCAATATCCAGCCCGTTCTATGGAAGTAGTTGTTGCTTGTACAACCTTGAATCATCATCTTATTAGAGGGATTTTTTTTTCATGTTGTGATGAGAATATGTAATTTTAGAACATTTATGTTTTGGAGGAAGTTATTGTAAAACCCGAGCATTAGACATATATATCGGCTGTGTAGATTGTTGGAAAAATGCCGGATTGCTATATCAGTATACCAATTTCAAAATGTAGGGCATGATTGCCTCCTCTTCTTTTTGTTTTCTCATAATCTAGTATAAAATCTATTGTAAAACTAGTACCCTGCTATTGTGCAAGGTGCGGTTATATGTGACTACATGTATCAGCATCACCGACACACATGTCAGACATTCATCATACTCTCTAGGGGTGGGCAAAAATAACCAAAACTCAATTCGAACTAAACCATATCAAAATTAACTGAACCATTTAACCAATTCTCGAACCGAACCATTATTTTGACAACAATTCACTAACCGAACTGAACCGTTAGTAACCACAATTATCCGAACCGAACCATTAACCATATCTATTTTAAAAACAGCTTATTTTAAAAAACAGCTTATTCAAAACAACTTATTTTATGCAAAGCAACTTATTCAAAACAACTTGTTTTATGAAAACAGCTTATTTTAAAATAAAGCTTATTCAAAACAGCTTATTATATAAACAACTTATTTTATGCAAAACAACTTTTTTTTAAAAACAGCTTATTCAAAATAACTTATTTTAAAACAGCTTATTTTAAAAAAAACAACTTATTCAGAACAGCTTATTATAAAAACAACTTATTCAAAACAGCTTATTTTGTGCAAAACACCTTTAAAAAACAACTTATTTTAAAAATGGTTTTTTTGAAAACAGCTTATTTTATTAAAAACAGCTTATTTTATGCAACAAGGCTGACTGATAGCCTAATCCTGAAATTCGTTATCTGCACGAGTAAAATCATGATGCGGAATTCTTATCGGTGTTTAATTTTGTATCAAGAGTTTTTGGAAACAAAGAAAGATTAATGGAGTAGCCAGTACTGCAGTGAGATAGAGTGACTGCCATGACACCCTCACAACCACGTTATTTTCCCTAACCAAGTTATTTTCCTATTTGGCATTCCCTTAGTTTCGTTCATGCATTTGTTGTATTTCAAATAGTAAACCAACCAAGTATTGCAATCTACAACAAGGTTAAATAGGGTCTGATGGCCAAATAAAAAGGAATCCAATCATAATGTTTCGAATACCCTGCAATTAAATTTAAAAAGACAAACAAACACAATTAAATTTGCAAAAGGATAAAAAAAATACATTTTGGTTCAAAATTTTAATTTTGGTTCGGTTCGGTTAATAGAATAGCAAACGGTTAACCAAACCATAACTTTGGTTCAGTTCGGTTAGTTCCAAACCTTAAACAGTTCGGTTCAGTTATTCCAAACCATTTCAACACTTTGGTTCGGTTCAGTTAATATGGTTAACCGAACCATGCCCACCCCTAATGTTGTCAATCAGAAGTGTCAAGTTACTCGATTTGGTTCAAATTCTTTTTTTTTTTTTGATAGATAGACGAAATGACAAAGCCATTATAAACTCACACACACAAGTGGAGGTATCGGGGTTCGAACCCCCGGTCATGGCATCCGGTCTAACAATTTCGACATTTTGCCAATTGCGCTAGGACTTCTGGATAATTTGGTTCAAATTCTATTACCATTATTTTGATGTTACTACTTTAATTTAATTACATTGCCTGCCGTGGTGTTGACAGTGGTTGATTTTTTTATTCGTGCAAAATTAAAATTAAATTGAAAGGTTGATTATTTTCATTAAAATTGAGGTTGAAATTGAAATTTACCATTTTATTTAGAAAAGGAGTGCTATTTTGGATTTTGACTGTAATACAAATTGCTCTTTCTCCTTATTTGCTACCTTTTTCCATTTCTTCCAACACGAAGGTTACAACACTTACTTCTCTGCAATCTCAACACCTACTTCTAAGAAAAGGAGTGATATTTCTACCAAATTATTTTATCACAATAAAATTCATTTCCTCAAAACCAACGGGCATACAAGATATCTTCCTAAGATTTGTAAAAGATGCACATTATGTTCATCCGTCTGAAACTAATTTACATGAATTATATTCAAGACCTACTTAAACAAACCAATGTTAAACTTAAGTTGTGTGGTTGACAAAAACAAAATAAAATAGATAATAACAAGTGTACATTCACAAATGATTTGATTTGGAAAAAAGAATCTAAGCAGTGGTAGAAAATCCATAGCACTGTGGGAAATAAAAAATGCTCTCGCATATATTCTTCATACATAGCATTTTAGACAAAAATGAACACGATGGCTTAGAATCCTACATTCTCCGAACTCCATTAAGATATATTTTTGTCATAGACAACAAGATCACCTTTTTTTTTAATGACCAATGATAGTATTTAGTTTGTTAGATTAATATTTTATTCCTTCGACTCAACATCTCAAACTCTTTCATTTGCTGCAAATGATAACCACAATTATTCAAATATAAATGTGTGCATAATAAATTTATTTTAATATTTGTCATATACTTACCAACATAATTACTACCCGTTACATTAAAAAGGTAAGAAAATAAATGAATACCGTGACACGGGTATACATTAGTATAATACTCCATCCGGTCTCAATTATAATCAATTTTTAACTTTTTATATTAATTGAATAATAATTAATGTATTTAGTCTATGATATAAACCAAATACATTAGTTATTCAATAAATTTAAAAGGTGAAAATTTACTTATAACTAAAATCAGAAAGCGAATATTGTATTCTCATAAACTATAAATACCAACATAAGGCATTAACACTGATCCAATCAAAAGTTTTCCATCTTTTTCATCCGCTTCACTGACATATCTCATGGTCTTTCCTTCCACAATTTCTAATATTTCCCCTTCATCACTCAACTTTATAGCTGCATTATGCAAAGCAACCCAAAACTGCCCATCTGAATTTCTCCTTATATTGTCCGGATAACCTGGAAGAACAGCAAAAATATTGACTTGGCCAGCATTAGGGCCATGAAGCCAAAGCCGAAGAATCTGGAAAGTCGAAGTTTCACCTACTAGAAGAAATAAACCGTCTTTGCTTAAACAAACACCATTGGGATAATTAAGCCCACTTAATAAGACATTCACTTCTTTCGTTGACTTGTCATATTTCATTAACCTCCCAGTTTTGTCTCCGCTAAGAAGTAAAAGCGGAATTTGCCTACAAACAAAAGTGAGCAACATATAGATCAAATTTAATTTATATTGTTAAAATATTTCAAAAATAAAAAAATATATTAATTGTAAGGATTCATTTATTCTTATCTACACAATCACTATAAAAAATGGTTAAGATTTTTCTCTTTTTCTCTTTACTTCGCTTCCTCAAAGCCACCATCTCCCTATCTGAACTCCCCAACAAACCCTTAAATAAAATGATGAAGTGTACAAATCAAAGTTTGCCTAAAAACAAAGTATTAATCATTTCATTTGTATTTAGTAAAAAAAATTGTTCATAATCAATAACAATGTTGTTTAACAAAATGCAGATAAAGTTGATTGTAGAAAATAAGGTATTGTTTAGTGTTAAACTTACCTTCTCTGATAGACTGTGCTTGAATCAGTGAAGTAAACCACATCTTCATCTTCACTAATGTCCATGTCATTGGTGAAGCGAAAGGGTTGTCCTTCAGCTTCTGTTGCTAACTGTGTGGCCAAACCCCCTGCAGGTCCTACTACGTTAAGGCCAAGGTAGGCATCAACAATGTACAAATCTCCATTTTTCTTATCAAACCTTAGTCCTAGTGGCCTCCCACAAATATGCTCTAACTCTGGTGCAAATGGAACCACGCAGGCCGACCTTGAAAATCATACAACTAATCTCATTAATTTCACAAGAAAATACTAATATAAGTATGAGTTAAATGAAAAGAGTGCGAAGATGTTTAAATTGACTTATTTAAATTTATCTACTTACATAAAAACGTGCGGTACTGTTTGGGAGAGCTTAGAAAAACAACTTATGACATGTTTCATAAGATATTTTTAGCTTATTTTCACAAACGCTCCGGGATAGCTTATGACAACGATTTATAGCTTATATAGAAACAATTTGACTTTATTTAATCTTTTATTGTGGAAATAACAAATGCAAAAACACATAATGATAAGTGAAATCAAGATATATTTAAGGGGTTATTAGTTTTCAACAAAGCTTTTCAATATCTAAGATCGATCCCACACCAATTTTTTCTGTATCTAAGATCGATCTCCCACACCATATGCTTAAGAGACTCAGTTAGCATCTATCAACCATGTCACACAATTTTTATTTTATTTTTACCTAATAGTTTAGCGGTGAACCTCACAAATATTAAATGAAGAAGTGGCCGGTGAATTGGTTCCAACTGGTGTTTCAGCATATAAATGTGCATACAATTTTACAATTACGTGACAACTAATAAGCTAAATTAAAAATAAATAAAATTAAATTGTACCGTACCAAAAGAAGAATACCAATAAAGAAAGAATTTGGAAACGTGGAAACACCAAATGTGCATATTTCTATTTACCTATTGGAACTAGTGACAGCAAATTCAGTCCAACCACGTTCATCCCCTTCATACTTCAAAATCCGTCCATCCGCCACGCCGGTGTATGGTCCTTCGCCGTGACTATCAAAAACAAGACTCTCCGGCCCAACGGCTCCGGTGACATGGAGTAACCGATCAGCCTGGAGACTGTCCTTTGATCCAGAAATAGCAACCGATGAAAAGAGTGCAAAGATGCAAGAGAAGAGTGCAAGAAAAGTTACAGCATGGAGGCTGTCTTTGGAATTCATATTTACAGATGAAAGAGAAAGTGTTGTTTGAAGTCAATACCTTAGAGTTATTAATATATAACATGCATGCATTCACGAGGGTGCTCCACCAAGGTCCTCCACAAGGGTCCTACTGAGAAAAAGTCAATAACTCAACTGGATCAATATTTTTAAAAACGTGAAATTCGTTGATACCTATGTAAATGAAATTCGTCAAGAGCTTGTAGGCTGTGCATGATTGAGAAGGGATGCATGATTAGCAGACTAAACCGTGGAATTTTGTTTGTGTAAGTCAGATTTGAAAGTGGTTTTTCAGAAAGCCGGTCCAAAGGGATGTTACTAAAACAGTGGTTTTAGGCCTCCAAATTTTTAGGTCTTATATTGGCACCCAAATCTTATTTGGTTTACATAGATTTCTCTAAGTCAAATTCTCTAAACATTTGTGCAGGTTCGGTTGATAATTAAATAGAGAGTTGTATACTTTGCAGTAATTTATATTTATGTTAGAATTCAATATCACTTTTCTATTTCAAGATTTTATAATTGGTAGATAATATCTATATTAAATGTTATTTTCAACATATACTATTAATTACTTTAAAAAAACATATATTATTAGTTAAATTGGATTTTTGTTAAAAAAAAGTTCTTATGCTGATGAGGTTGAGTCTAACAAAAGAAGTTAGACTCTCACGCATGATGAATCAATTTTCAAACTATGATCGAGAGTTTTACTTATATTTAGTGTTCGATGTGCCTTAAATGAAATTATACATTTAGTGTTTTTATTTTTTTAAGTTTATTTGTCAACACACTTAAAAGATCTCAATTTAAAATTCGCTTTAACTTACAAATATATTGGATCGGCCTTGTTGTTCATATAGTATCAATAATGATGAAATTGGATGTTTTATGGGAACCTGCGTCGGGCAGAAGATATATTTATGTTAATATGGGTTTTCAATGAGCATCTATTAGTGTCTCTCAAGTTTTCCTAGTTTTTTTAGGTGTCTCATTTTCTCGTGTAGTAATCCGTAGTTTTTTTTCCGACTCCTTTCCATTCCAAAAATATATATTTCTTAGGAAAAATTAACCTATTTTTACTTTAATTTTTTAAGAATATAAAATTAACTTAAAATCATTTAATGGTGATGTACCATTAAATAACTTTAAGTAAATTTAAACTTTTGAAAAATAAATAAAGAAACTTTAAATATTGTACCATTAAATGATTTGATGTTTGATTATGCCCAACAAAACTTTATGATATGTCCCCTAAAAATACTTCATGATATGAATGTTCACCAATAAAAATGGAAGGAGACATAGAACATGAGATGTTCGTTGATAGTTTCAATTGCTTTAAACCATTAAAAATGAAATATAATTGTTGTGATTAAATTAAACTATATAAATTAATCAAATCATTGAGGATGGTGGTCCACACTTTACGAATCAACAATTTATTAATTTTTGTTCGTTTAACCATTTTGACATTTTTTTTACGAGATAAATTTAGGGTAAGTGGATGGTGCTTCAATCTAAGATAGGATAGATTTTTAGAATTTAAAATACACTCAATCACTTCAACCAACCTTATATAAATTTCTTGAACGAGACATATTAGTAACTTTATATCATTTATCAATAATTTTATGGAATTACATTTCAATATTTTAATATCAAAACATATAAGATCCAGAGAGAGTAAAACAGAAAGAGAGAGAGTAACCATTTTATATTTCACCACAGTGGGGTACCTTTGAGGTACCAATTATTATAGAGATAAATCACTGCATTGTGGAGGGTCTTAAGAGCTTTTTGTTACTATAATACTATTGCAGCATGCTTGGCCACATAAAAGATTTTTGGAGCAGCCTATTCCCTAATTCTTTTGATAGTGCTCGTATGTGTGTTTGGTTTAGCTTTGGATAAGATTGATTCTGATGGAATTAATTATGACAGAATTGATGTATGTTTGGATACAACCATGCAGAATTGATTAAACAAACTGAATGTTGTTTGGATAGTTTTGATCAAAATTGTTTTTGAATGTATAATTACTAAAATGGACATAGCTAAATACAAGTAAATGGACATAGTTGAATGTATATGTAGATCAATACTAAATGTAGATATATTATTTAATTTAAATAAATAAATTTTCTATATATTAATTTAAAAAATAATAAATACGATCATTAAAACATTTTTTTTACAAAACATTTGTTCATATATTTTATATTTTTTGATAAAATATATTTTAAGTTAAATAATACTAGAGTTAGTTGTCAAAAATGATAAAGTATAGTGTAAAAGAAAGGTAAAAGAAAAAATACAGTAAATCTGAACAGAAACGTCGTAGAGGAAAATCCAAAACTTGGAATTCATGACCATAAACATTTTTCGGGGGCTAATTTGGTTCGTTAAGTTTTCTGATTAAATTTAGTTCATCAAATTAATTACAAAGCAAAAAGAATGAGAATTGATAAAGGGCAATAAAGGAAAATAATAGGTTGTAATAATCAAAATATAAAATTTCTTGGAGAATTGATTCTAGTTAACCCAAAAGTTAGGAATTGTATCTTCAACCAAAATTACTTTTGAGAGGATAGAAGAAATTTTGAAAAGTCAAACCAAACATGATTGAAAACTCAATTTTCACTTTTGAGATGTTGTAGAAGTGCTTTTAGCTGGGGAAAAAAAGGCAAAACAAACAAACACGTAGTTTGTATCTTCGTGCAGACTAGAGTAGAGGCCTAGTAGTTCTTACTCATGGTGGTTGTTGTTGGGATAAGATTCTAATTTGTGATAAAATTCAAGTAAACATGAAAACAAAATGAAAGGAAGAGAAGAGAGAGATATTAGATTTGAGAGAGGAAAAGAGAAAAAGTGAAAAGTGATTATTGAATTGTAAAATGTTTACTCAACAATGCATAACATAACAAACAAATTGCAACCAACTATGGTTGCTTAACCAACAAGTAAGCCATATAATCAAGTTAGTCTTTAACTAACTCCATCTTACTCTCTCCCGTTCTATTTACAAGAAACAATTGAATTTTTAGATTCATTGAAAAATTATGTATTCGGTCTAAAATATAGACCAAATACATAAATTATTCAATAAATCAAAAAAATCAAATATTTCTTATAAATAGGACCGGAGGGAGTATGTAGCAAGCCTTCTAAACAGTATCAAAATAGGACCGGAGAGAGTATTCAACTAAGTGTTACTCCCTCTGTTCCTATTATAAGCTAAAATTGACATTTTAGATTCATTTAATAAATTTACATATAGACTACATACATCATTTATTGAATGGATTTAAAAAGTGAACTTAAATGGTATCGTCTCATGTTTCCAAATCAGTTACAGCAACAAAATTATATGCAATCAATGTCATCACTAATCATCAATAATACAGGATCAAAAATAACACTTGCAGAGGCTATGACTAGGTCCAAATCGGGTGAATTAATGGAGGAGGAAACGGATGAGAGATCAAACATTAAAGGCTATGAGGTTGCAACTTGCATCAGTGACTGATTAAGTCTCTTAACTGAACATTAATTCCAATTAACCAAGCTGACCCCATTCACGCATCAACCAATGGAATGAAGTCAGCAAATACCTTGGAGTTCAAGATATAAGCCGAGGAAAAATTGATTTGTAGTCACCAAATGAAAGCGAAAGTGTCATTTGCCATATTGGGGACGGCGGCCCCCAGCTAGCGCTAGCTAATTTTGTTTTTAAAAGATACTATCTAGATAAATGAGTCGATAAAAGTTAATGTATTTGATTTATAATAAAGACTAAATACATCAATTATTATTGATTTATTTATCTCTTATAAAATGCACAGAATATTAAATAAACGGTATTGACTCTATGGCTCATACCACTCAATCCAATTTTTAGAATCCAAACAATGTAACATACAGTAAAAACTCTTTAAATTAATACTCGGTAAATTAATATACTCTTTAAAATAATAAATTTGTCCGGTCCCGACTTGGGCCAATGTAAAAAATTGAAAAACTCGATAAAATAATAAGATAATAATTTTTCGGGAGATCCCTTTATAATTTTCGGTCCCAAGGAAATCATAAATTAATAATTCATAGAAACTGAAGAAAAAAAATATTACACTCTATTGAAATATGATTCAATAGTTGTCTGTTTTCCTTTAAAGTTCAAGTCTTTTGGAGTTCATCTCTAACTTTTCTTATTGCATCAAATAGCTTAGGTGTTGTATTTTTGTATTGTATTTTTCCAATGCATATGAACACAGTAGTTATTAATTTACGTTGAGTCTCAAGGTTCGCTGCAACGTAATTCTAAGAGGCATAGACTAATTTGCCTTTTTGTTTGGTATCTACTGTATAATTACTTAAAAACTCTTTAAATTAATAATTATTAATTTATCGATAAATTAATAACTCTCTAAATTAATAAATTTCTCCGGTCCTGACATTATTAATTTATAGAGTTTCTACTGTACAATGTAACAGATTTTTTTTTTATAAAAATAAATAAAAATAAGCTAATTTTAATTTTTTTTATTTAAAAAAAATTAACTGAGTTGGATTTCGAGAAAATAAAAAATAGTTGAATTTACAATTTTGTAGATGAAGTAACTAAAATAAAGAAGGTTTTAAAAAAAAAAAATTTGAGAAACGGATAGGGAAACAAAATTACCATTTGTTGTGCAACTTTTTTTTTTTAAAGAAATTGTATAGACCAAACTAAATTACAAAGTAAAAGTAACAAAAAAAATAAAATTACAAAGTAATGAAAATATGTCAAACAACTAAATTAATTAACGAAAGACATTCAAAATTAAACTATTAACTAAAATACAAGATTTGATGGATTAAATCAAATCTAAGCTATCCTAAAGAAAATATGTATCGAACATTTAGCTGGATCTTGGAAGGAGGGAGGGTGATTAACAAATAGGTCTTGTTAACCGGTGCCTTCGGGGCACTAATTAAGGAAGTCAAAAGAAGAAATTGTAAATAAAAAAAGATACTTTTTAAATTTTTAATGCATTGATTACACAACTTTCAATGCAAATATTACTATATTTACTTCCTTAACCAATGTCTCGGAGGCACTGATTAACATTTCCCTTAACCAAATTTGGTCATGTTACTTTGGCAGCCTATGCGTTCATCTCCATCCTAACTCATTGCATGCAAAACTAGGTGTTTTAAGGCATGTTTGAATCTACGTTTGCAGTGCCTTTTTCGCGTTTCAAGGTGTTCTGTGATAATAAAGAAGCTTTAATTTAAAAAGTTTGGGACAACGTACTTGGGTGGGTATCCCACCATGGAAACAAACACATACTTAATTTTTTTAGTGAAATAAATGTCACACAATTATATGATCAAATCTCTTTTTATGATGAAGAAAAGTTTAGAAGAGTTGGAAACTAAACTCACTAAGATCCAAGTATCAAACTTGCGTTTATAAAAATACTTATATATTACCTACCAACGAGAATCTAATATAGGAGCCAAATTAAAACTGAATTCCTTAAAAATTGTATCAACCTACATTGGCAAAATCTCAATTATTTTTTTCACTAATGATTTAGTCCTTTTATGCCTAAAAGAATGTCTTTTATTCTAGTAAACAACTATTAATTTACACTCACTAATATAGCATATCTTGTTTATTTGTTGAATATCTTCATATTGTGAAAATTACATAAAATAGAATTCACATTAGTAGCATTCTATACAGAAAAAAAAATGACAAAAACAAGATATAGAAATTGGATCAAGAGCCAAATAATAAGTATAGTTTACCATGAAGTTAGCTCCTCTAAAGTGAGGTTTTAGAGTATAAATGGGTAATATGAATCACTTAATGCAAGAATTTGAATTCCATGATAAATCATATCACTTTATGTTGCTTTGCAAGTTGTGTAACAAAAATAGATACCATTACTTTTCTCACCCTACGAATTTCTCGCACGCCCTATTCAAATTCTAAAATCCAAAATGTTTCAACTAGTTTTGGAGGTTTTTACAGGGTATTTATGCGGTTCGGATTCTGTAATCTGAACTGCATAGGACGCGTGAGAAACTCATAGATGGGAAAAGAAGCAGTCCTAGAAATATATGTACACATTGGAGCTTAGGGAGGAGTTTTCTACAGAACAGAACTTTACAGCAGCATGGTGAAGCTGTAACACGTTATTTATGTTGTTTAAGATATAGGATAACATCTAAAAATAGTAACAACCATTTATCATATATTTATACCGTTTGTGGCACTCTAGTCTACTAATCTTTAGAGAAAACAAGTAAAACTAGCCATGTTCTAGTGCACTAGTTGCATAATCCAGTTTTGCTGCAAAAATTACATTCCTATAAATGAGATTACGAAGGGCTTTTGGAAATAGGGAATTTGACTAGTCAAACTAACTTAGGGAACTATAAAGTGAACTGTTTGTGCCTTACATTCAACCTAATTATTAGCTGTTGCATAATTGAGGTTCCAACAACTTGAAGACCCTGCTAACTTCAAAGTGAACTGTTGTTTTCACCACTCCACTGCTCTAATTCTGTTGGCACCACTGCCACCTTGACATTGGGATGACTATAGCAACAATTCTCTCAAGAGACAATGATCAATAGGATGATGTGTCATAAAATCAAAGAGAAACATGCTAAATGATCATATAATATATCAACCACACTTAACTGAATTAAAAAAATTATATAATATCTGTAATTTAAAAGAGAAAAGTAAGTCTTCCCCGTCCCAACAAAACCCACCATCCAAACATACTTTAAAGGTAAAGCCAAAAGAATCGAGCATGTAAAGGAAATTCTGGTCCTAGAAGCTAATGCAAAGAAACAAACTTAGATGTAAGTCAAACTTGTAATTATTTTTATCTGTTATCCTTGAAACCAAGTTCATTTCATAAATCGTGAATGCCTTAGGTACCTTATATTCATGTCTCTAGTAATCAAATTAACAAACAAAATATTCATGAAACTTTGTCATTTGTGTAACTAGCATATATTGAAGCTGCTATAGCAAACAAGAACTAAAATCAATGATAAATTCAACACTCATGATCATGAACATTTACAAAGAAGGATTTAAGTAAAATAACTTTCATTAATAACTTTCTCATGAACAGTATTATTCAAATTAATTGAACAATCTTTGTTATTTAAAGAACATTTTGAGAGATGAATTCAGATGTGAAAATAATTTACACAGCAGGACGTTTTTGAGCCATAATGAGATGCTTGGTGTTCTGCCTGATATAGAAAAGCATTTAATTAATGTTAATGCAATGGTCAATTTCTAAGCCTAAAAATTGTATGATTCAATATGGGGTCTCAATACTTAATGCACTCTCTAAACCTGAGAGTAAAAACAAGGTTAAAAAATGAGGTAAAAATATTTCTTGACACCCTAGTTTTAGAAATAACTTCTACTATTTTTGAATAAATTTCTAAAAAATCTATTTTTAGAAATACAAAGAAAAATCTAGTTTTTTTTAAATCTAAAACAAATGGGCTCTTTGTCTCTTTCTTCAACAATAGATTTGTTTATGTGAACAAAGTGATAAATATTAATTGAAATCCACACAAGAAATTTTTAAATCAAACTCGAAACACTACGTATATTTATCATAACAATTTTGATATTTATCAGTTGAATTAAAACTCACGGATTCTTCAACAAGTTCGAACTCAAAACACCACGGATATTTATCGGTTGAACTAAAACTTACTAATTCTTCAACAATAGATTTTAAGTATTTTTTTGTTGATAAAAAAATAAATTTTATTTTTCAAAAAAATAGTTAACTAAATGTAACATCTCCTTAATAATTGTATTATTATAAGATAAAATTCTGACGTCTAGGTGGTTATAAAACTCATGCTATAGTAATTAAATTGTAAAATAATCATTGGGTCTAAAACATATAAACGAGAAATATCCCAAAAAGTATAAATAACGAGTATAAGAAGTACTCTAGTCAATCAATAACAAAACAAAAGGATCCTTCCCCCATAAAAAAATAGGAGAGAAAATTATAACAACGCCAGACAATCATCTAACCTTTCTAACAAGATCATCTAACCACAGTCGAACAAGAGAAAATTTAAGAACAAAATTCCATAGTCGACCAACTCCGAAACAAATCTGCCACATCACACTAAATAAATATTGAGTTAGCACCTCAAATGTAAAGATGATCTTTTGATTGTTTAGCAGTATAAAATGAATAATAGAATTGTAAAAAAGTTGTGTAGATTAAATTATAAATTATTTTCTTGACATGTTTGAGAGGTGTTCTAGATTTTTAATGTAGTTAATGTTTTGTTACATAAAATCATACAGTATATATGTTATATTAAATTTGATGCATCAATATTTGTTGGATGAGCTCTATCTTTGTCTCTTTACGGACATACTATTTACATCGAATAGGTCCCACTTACGATTTTTTTTGTCAGAAGAATATCTTCTATTCACACAATTCACTTCCCCTGCATATATGTGCCACGTTCTCCATTATCCATTTATTATGTGAAATTTTTGAGAACCATCAACTAGAAATTATGGAGAATGAGTTGGTGAAACGCAGAATTGATACAATTGCAGCCCACTTTGGTTCCAGTGATGAGATTTCATCTACCCATCTTCTGCCTATGGTAATCTAATCTATCATATTTATACTCTTTTATCTTTTCTTTCTTACATGCAAACATAATAACTAGCTACCACTTTATTATTGCATATTTGCATTTATGAAAAGTAGTATTTATGACTTTGGCATATTAAGTAAGAATATTACTACAAACAGAAATTATGTATGTCTCTTAAGTCTTATGCTATTTACAACTAATTAATCACCCTAGGTTCAAGATTGGGAATTTAATTGTTTTAGTTGAGACCTATATCAAATTCATACACTTTCATATACTACAGAAAACTTCAGAATGCTATAAACTATAAGAATTTTTCTTTCATCCTTTTCCTTTCTTAAATTTATCATATGAACTCAAATGTTTAAAAAAAAGACATATTTTTTGTTCAAAATTACTACTGATACTTTATAATACTACTAATTTTGTTTCTTGTTTCATAATAATGTTCAATGAAATAAGGCTTAAACATGTTTGAGTCCATCAAGCAAGATAAATATCGTTTTTGTGCATGTTTGAAATCACGGTGGGTTTGACAAAGTCAGGGTGGGTGGGTTTGACAAAGTCAGGGTGACTATGTTGATGCTTCAAAGTGTTGGTTTTGCAAAATCATGGTTTGCCAAACACACCACCAATTTAAACATGCACTTCGTCTCTCGAAAAAGTAAAAGTTCTGTTGCTTTTTGACTATTTTTTCAAAATGATCATAATTGGTCCCTCTCAATCAGACAAGAGAGAATAAAAATTGACTAAACCAGAGACCAAAAGAGTATGGAGATAAACCAATTTGATCCTTTTCAGAAAACCAGGGACCAAAAGCAATAATTATCCTATTAGAAACCAGGGACCAAAACCAATTGTTATCCTTATTTTTCATGAATCTGTTTTCAAATTGTTTTGTTCATCAATCAATTTTCCTCTCCCTATCAGAATTGCAGTGGTAGTCTGAACTCTGTGCTTAGGAGATGTGACAATAAGGTATATTTCGCACGCCAAGCATCTGCTTCCTTTGGTTATTTTATGAGGCAGACATCAGCTGAAGAGGTACTTCCATTGTTCTTATTGATGAATACTCCCCAATATTGCTCTTGGACATGGATTGTATGAAGTCATAACTTACGCAGTCATGCATTCAGAATCAAGATCGGATGGTCCATATTTCAATTTCGGTATTTTGCACTGCTCGATATTGATCTGATGGCCACCGATGTTCCAACTGCATGCAATTCATATCCATTGCTCTTATCATGTATTTTATTTCTCTTGTAATTATTTATTTCACATTGGCTTATTTAGTACAACGAATTTTCAGGGAGACTCAACATCCTCTGTTGCTCCTAAAACCAATGTGGCTAAATATGAAAGTCCTAAATATGCAAGAGAACCGTGTTTTGCAAGACCTGCAAGGAAAGAATCAACCGTTTCAAATTTAGTTGTCCAACCAATAACTAAAATGCAAGGCTATGATTTTGATTCACTTGAGCCGCCTTCATTTGCTAGGCCAAGCAAACAGATTAGACAAGGAGAACAGCTAAATAATGAGAAAAGAATACACCATTCTGAAATTGGTAATTAGCATTGTCAACTTTGAAAATTAATTACTTATTGTTAGAAGTATATTATTTGTGTAACCTTTTTTTTTCTTTACAGGAATTGAGTGGTCACCAAGAATGGATGTTGCAGAATCAGAAAGTAAATATGTTATCATGGTGGAAGTTCCTGGTGTCAGTGTTGGTGACATAAGAGTGGAGGTTGATAATCAAAAGTAAGCAGCAGTTTATTATTTGATGCAAGGCTTGTCTGGTGTCTAACATGCGGGGGTGTCCAACACCAACATGACACCGACACACATGATCACACTCAATCAATTCATTTTTTAAAAATATTAATATCTTGTGTCGATGTTGTGTCCGGAGTTTGTCTATGTGTCAGTGCTTTGCTTCATCGCTCTTTGCAATTTACGGTACCATTAGGCATTAGATCTCATTTCATTATAATAAAAGAGTCAATATGTGAATTTTTGACAGATTGTCAATCAAAGGTAGACGCTCTACTAGTTCTTGGAGAGCAGCAGGTTGTCCAAATGCTTCAGTTTCTTCATATCACAAGAGAGAGATACTGTATGGACCATATGAGGTTGTTTGGCCACTTCCTCCAGGTGTGAACAAGGACAATGTATCAGCTGAATTTTTGTAAGTTATACTTTAGTCTTACTCACATGGTTCTTGACTATATAGTCTCTTTTTTAATTGATTTCACTGGCTATAATTTAAAGAAAAACCTCTATTTATTTGGTCTTTTAAATTATAGATTGACAATCCTGAAACTAGAAAAGTAATTGAGGGGG
>Ga0315914_1003287_pt1 | contig 24603 bp, 14 predicted proteins | sample MpolenodulesMG_FD_203920 | JGI IMG/M metagenome (GOLD analysis project Ga0315914, IMG submission 203920) | Medicago polymorpha root nodule microbial communities from Los Angeles, California, United States - elongated nodules | ecosystem: Host-associated > Plants > Roots > Nodule | place: USA... | reverse complement strand
TTTTTATTTTATTTTTAGAGATCATACTAGTTTTATGCATTTTTTCTAGTATTTTTTATTCATTTTTTAAAGTATTTTTTTGGTTTTATTTTTATTTTCTCATTAAAAAAATAAATAATAAAAAAAAATTTAATATAAATAATTATTTATGTAGATAAAATAGGGGGGAGGGGGCAAAATCTTGAAAAACATAAAAACATGGGGAGTAAAATTCCGAGTTTTAAAATAGAGGAGGCAAAATTCATAATCAATCAAAATAGAGGGGATAAAATTCCGAGTTTTAAAATAGAGGAGGCAAAATCCAAATTCAATCAAAATAGGGGGGGTAAAAATGCACTTAAACCTTTTTTTTATTATTAAACTAGTTCTACGCTAATTTTATCATAAATTTGAATAGAAATATATAGTTCTCTCATAGTTTGTTTCTAGCTTCTATAACTCAATACTCCTCTGTCCCGAATTGTACTCACTTTACATAAAAAAAAACATTGTCTTAAAATATAAATGACTTTACCATTAATACTTGTTTTTTATCATAATTTTTATTATTTATTACTCAATTTTTTTTCTCATAATAATTTTTTTTTTAAAACAATTCATAGTTTTTATCTTTCCCTAATAAAATTAATTATATTTCTTTTGTATGACATGACAAAAACATCTTACAGTTTGAAATGAATTAAGTATAATTAAAAGACTCGCAAAAACAAGTCAAACTTGCAATTTGTTCCAATTTTCAAAATTAGATTAGATGCTCAATTTGTATTCAAGTTAGGTATAATAATAACTCCATGGTGGGTACAATGCAACATTTGGGACTCTATATATATGGACATGCAATAGCCCTATATATGTCAAAGTAACACTTCAAGGCTCAAGCACACAGAAACTACTCACTCTCTATTCTAATCTCAATGGCTCAGATATCAAATCTTGTTTTTTTAGCTTCCATTTTTCTTTTTAACATCATAAACAGTCCATTCCTCACAAATGCTATTTCCTCATGCAATGGACCTTGTAGAACTCTCAACGACTGCGATGGTCAACTCATTTGCATCAACGGAAAATGCAACGATGACCCCGACGTTGGGACCCACATCTGCTCCCAACCATCACCTTCACCACCACCACCAAGCGGGGGTGGTGGGACTTGCCGAACCTCCGGCAACTTACAGTGTGACGGACAATCACACCCTCAATATACGTGTTCTCCACCCTATGTATCCTCCGGCACACATGCATTCCTCACTTTCAACGATTTTAGCGAAGGTAACATATATAACCAACTATCAAGTAAATATAACTAACTTGTAACTATCTTAAAATATTCAACTAATTAATTATAACAAGGATTTTTCTATAACGTGCAAATTTGTGCATGTTAAAAAGTTTAAAATAGTAAGATTGTATCAGAAGTTGTACATTTTGTATTAAATATATAACTTTTTAATAAATAATTGTTCTTTTTAAATGTAAAGTTGCTACTTTTAATTCCTTTAAGATATGCAATATTGCACATGTTAGACAAACTTTTATAACAAATCTCAAACTATCTTTAACAGGAGGAGATGGAGGAGGTGCTTCTCAGTGCGATGAGCAATTCCACAGCAACACAGAAAAAGTGGTGGCATTGTCGACTGGATGGTACAGTGGAGGTTCAAGGTGTGGAAAATTTATTAGAATTAGGGCGTCGAACGGGAGGACTGTGACGGCGAAAGTGGTTGACCAGTGTGATTCAGTGAATGGGTGTGATGAGGAACATGCAGGTCAGCCACCTTGTCCTAACAATATTGTGGATGGATCTGCTGCTGTGTGGGATGCATTACGGCTCAATAAAGATGATGGTGTAGTACCAGTTACATGGACTATGGCTTGAAAGAATACTCAAGTATATGGAACATGCAATAGCTAAAATAATTAATAAGACTAAGCTTAATTTGCATAAGGTAAAATTAAGCTTGTGTGTGTTGTTTCGTCATTTTGTTGGTCCTTTGTTTTTCTATTGTAAGTGTAATAATGTGGATGATGGGAATGCTCGCTATGAGTGAACATTCTTTGATATCTACTTTTATTTTTAATTAAATAAAGAGGAGGTAATGTATGACTTCAACAATTGTCTAATTGCATTTCATTTTATAGATATTTTTAAATGAGATTTCTTTTTAGAAATTAATATAAAATGTGACATAATGGTGTGATTTGGTTGGCAATTAATCTTTTGAAAATGATTTTTTATAAACAAAATTAACATTTTAAAATAGAATATATGAGATATATTTGAAATGGATATGCCAAAAAAAGGTACGTAGCCAAATATTCCTTCAAGTCTCAAATATAAATAAAAGAAAATCATGGACATCTTGAATATATTGGGTCTCCATTTGTGTATCATTAAGTTGAGAATCTTACTAACATTATATTGGTCAATCCAATTGTGAAACATAAATTAATTCAACAGTTCTCTTTTTCATTCGCATATTCTTATACATAAAAAAAATGTATTGTCACGTGTCATATTTGAATTTATAAATATTATGTGACTTATGTCACACAAGTATATTAATATATGTTTTTTTTTGTTGAGTTATCCAAATATATGTTAACAAACAAAAAATACACGAACTAATATTAAAAAGTTGTGAAGTATTAAATACACATACTGATATTAAAACCAAAAACATTAAATAAAGGGTGAAAAAGTCTTTTAAGCTATAATTACACCTTAAAAGTTGTAATATTTTCTTATAATTAGGACCAAATATTTTTTTGAAAATTTTCTTATATATAGGATCGGAGGGTAATTAATTTTTCCTATTCACTTCGGAAAAAAAGGCATATCGACCTTAGAAAAGAAGCAAATACTAAAGAAGAATCCGAATCTATTGGTCTTCAATTTCTTGTTCTAAAAAAAATACCATTTGAAATAAATATAAACTTGGTATTTTTTCAGTCCCTAGTAAAGATAAAACATGATTGAAAAAACGACGAACATAATTCACTTGATATGGATATTGTGATATGCAGGGGTTAAGATTCAAACCTTAAATTCTCTACTTATTATTGAGTAAATTTTAACTATTAGATTATTGGGTTAAATATGTTTTTGACCCCTATAAATATGCAAACTTTTTGTTTTAATCCCTCTAAAAAAATTCCACGTCATCTTCACTTTTGGTCCTTCATTTTAAGTAAACTCATATGTAGAATTCATATTTTTGAGTCAAGTTTTGCTAAAAAGTTTATACTATTATAAGCATCTATTCCGAAAAAAGTTAAAATTTTGTAACAAAATATAAATTAAATATGAATTTTTATATGTTTAGTGGTTGAAAATTCATATTTAATTCATCTTTTGTTAAAAAAAATCTATTATTTTTGGAAGAGATTTTTACAATATTCTATACATTTCATTAAAAATACAAAGGCAAAACATGAGTTGTCTTAAAAATAGGGACCTAGAGTGGTGATTGAAAATTGTATGAGGACTAAAAGTCGAAAGAAAATTTTAGATGGACTAAAATGAAAAGTTGATATATTTATTAGGATTAAAAACATATTTAACCCTAGATTATTTGATAAAAAAATACAAAAACTGTTCAAATACAGTATTTGTGTTTAGAGAGAAAGTGGGAAGTATTTTTCTTTCATAAAGAAAAATATTAATAGTGAAAAAAGAAAATGAAGATTCAACAAAAAATTTGGTTTTCATTTTTTTAGTTAATACTATTTTTGTAATCGACCACTTACTTTTCGGTGGTTCCTCCCCCTATTTCCCTATGTTGGGGCAGCTTTCAGGTGGATTCATGATTAAGGCTTTGGATTTGGGGGTTCGGCGGTTGGGGTTGGTGTTGGTTTCTTTTTGTTTTTGATGTGTTGTAGGTTCCTTTGGTACTCATTAATTTAGGGTGTTCAAATAGAAACTAATTCAAAATAATATTGCAAACTTATAAAAAAAAAAAAAACATAAAAAATTGAATATTTTTAGATGTATTTGGACGTTGTTTTCAAATAAAAACGGTTATCTTTAAATCGGATATAATATCACTTTTTTAAACCGAACCGCAAAAGTTACACTACCAGAATAAATGTTTATTTTCAAAATTTACTACTTTTACTACTAGCCCCACTATTACAAGTCTACAACCACACTATCCAACAAAAAGTCTACAACCACTACAAATATTATATCACCACCACTATAATCACTACCAGAATGCACTTAAACCTAAAAAATTGGTCTATAATAATGACCATCACTCATAAGTGACTCGTACAGTGTTCTGCATAAAAGTCAAACCAAGAAAATAACATTATGTTGTACTACTCTCTTATATGCAATCTAAGATGTATACTTACATTTGAACCATTCGATCGTGATTTTCAGAATGCCAATCAATTATAAAATTATCAAATGTTTCAAAACATCACTTTTACTTGAGAGAAATATTTGACTTTAATCATATTATTAGTTTTAAAATCACACATAAAAACCTCTCTTTTACTTATTTGGATGGGTTAATTTAATTTTTTCAAAAAAAAAAAACAACACACATAAAAGTGATATAGAAGCACCAACGTTCTACAGTAACAAAGGAACCATTGATAAAACCTAGGCTAAATAAAAATGACTTATGATAGTAGATCGCCTCCATTTATGTCAAATTAAATAAAATTTGTGATAAAAACACTTTATGTTTTTTATCTCGCTTGCATGCAAACAAGTATATGGATAAAAGCTCAATTATTCAACCTTGTCAACTTTAACCAACGATTCAGTAAATTATATTTGATTTGAACAAATTTAGCCAATTTTTTGTTTATAATTAAGTCTAAAGTGTTATCAAATGACGAAACACTTTATCTTATTAATTTATTTATTTTCGATCATGTGAAGTTTCCACCCTCATTTAGTGGTAAGTGATCTCTCTGCCGACAAATATGCTAGACACATATTAAATTAAAGTGGTTGTTTGCTCCATCTCAATTTAAGCATGTACTACATAGGAAATTTCTATCTGAATCCAGTTTATTAGTTGTATTTATAGATTAATTAAATTCATAAGAAGTACAAAAATTTCTTTCACCATCTAATGGTTCTCTCTCAATTATTCAAATGGGTACTGTTCAGGTTTTCAAACTCTATATAAGGATAAGAAATTGCCCTATGCCAAAATCACAGCGCAAGCATACAAAAACTACCACTCTCTACTATACTCTCAATGACTCTCATATCAAATATTGTTTTTCTAGCTTCCATTTTCCTTTTCAACATTGCAAACCTTCCTTTCCTCACCAACGCTATTTCCTCATGCAACGGAGGATGCAACGATCTTAACGACTGTTATGGTCAACTCATCTGCATCAACGGCAGATGTAACGACGATCCAGATATTGGGACTCACATATGTAGTGGTAGAACCTTTAATCCATCACCGGCCGTTGGCAACTGCCAATCCTCCGGCAACCTTCAATGCGACGGCCAATCACACCCTCAATACCAGTGCTCTCCACGAGTTTCATCCTCCACACAAGCATTACTCACGTGGAATGATTTCAGTGAAGGAGGAAGCGGAGGAGGTCCGTCGGAGTGCTACGGAAAATACCAGAACAATAAGGAAAATATTGTGGCGTTGTCTACTGGGTGGTATAAGGGAGGTTCAAGATGTGGAAAAATGGTTAGAATCACGGCGAGGAATGGGAGGAGTGTGACGGCGAAAGTTGTGGATGAATGTGATTCAGTGAATGGTTGTGATGAAGAGCATGCATGGCAGCCACCTTGTCGTAACAATATTGTAGATGGATCTGTAGCTGTGTGGAATGCATTAGGGTTAAATACTGATGATGGTGTGGTACCAGTTACATGGTCTATGGCTTGAATGGATGAACATGTACTAAAGTATATATAACATGTAATTGCTAATAAGAACAGGTTTAATTTACATAAGGTTAAATTAAGCTTGCTAGGGTTTGTTTCTTTATTTCGGTGTTAACTCCTTTCTATTGTAAGTGCAATATAAAGAGGTTGAATGGCTATAGAATGCTCACTATGGATGAGCATTTTTTTATATCTGCTATTTTACTTAAGTGAATAAAGAGGTTGTTTATTTCAATTTTGTATTTAAAAAAATTAACGTGTATGCATTTTATTTTTTTGGTTTGCTCATAGTTTTTGTCATCTGAAATTCCGAATGTAATCCTGTTCGAGCATTACTTGATGAGCTCTGCTATTTATTTAGAGGGAAATTGTCACATAGTGAATAGCAATTAACCAATCACAATTGTGTCTGGCCACAAAACAAGGAAGGTGACGCTATAAATTAGGAAAAAAATTGAGCAGAAATACTACCGTGAAGCTTTCGGGTAAAAATCTGTCGCTATAACTAGCATTACCCTTACTTGATACTAAACGTGGACTTTCAAGGTTAGAACTTTGGTTCTCCGGGTGAACACTAATTACTCCAGTCGATAGGATCTAGATTCCCCGCACTAACAGAATCACACATTTGCATGCATTAATAGATCTCGACCGTTAAATCCAGATCAAACGGTTTAAATTACACAGCAGTAAAATCAAAATAAAACACTCAACCATTAACTTAACATCGGATGGGCAAAATTGAAAAATGTGTCGTGCAGTTACTGCATGAAATCCGTGTCTGTGAAACTCTTGTGTGTTCACAGGAATTTTGCACAGAATATGGACACACTCATAAAAATAGAAAATAATAGGATTCAATAACAAGTATTTTTTTAAGTAATTAAATCAAGAGTCATATTAAATATTAAACGAATAACAAGTATTTATTAAAAATAATAATTAACTTTTAGAAAAATAAATTGACACAATTTCTATAATTAAATTTTTAGATCAGTTCCTTTAGCATGTGTTCTAAGAGTCTAAATTTAATTAAGTGACTTTGCCACCACCACTACCATTGTGACCACTACCACAACCAATAATGCACTTTACTTGAAAAATTGTCCTATAATAATAATGAGCATTACTCATAAGTCATTCATACAATATATTTTAATTACAACTGCATACATAAAAGTGAAACCAAGAAATTAACATTAACTTGTGCTACTCTCCTATACAACCGAGGATGTAATACTTACATTTGAATCATTTGTTCATGAGTTTAACAATGTCCATTAATCACGTAGCTATCAAAGTACGTTAATTTCTGTTCTTAAATACATGACACAATTTTAAAATGTGAATTATTCACATAACTTACTTTGACTATATTTTTAACTTACATATAAATATAGTTGTTAAATTGTAAGATGTTGTTAGATTTATCTGAATGAATATTTTCAAAATATCAATTTTTTATAATTTTGTATTATACATGATAAAAAATATTACTGGATAAAATTGTATATTGAAATGTTCTATGAAATTAGACCTCACTCTCAAAACCTAACGTCCGTATGCGTGTTTTGGCATCTTGTCTTATGAGATAGATTTTGAGAGTGAGGTCTAATTTCATCGAACATGATAATCAAGGTCGGGTTAAAGAAAACAATGTGAGGATTCCATGACTCTTGATGAATGTAACAATGGTATTAAAGTTATATTAGGGTCCTACAATGTCCAAGTTTTAGAATTATTTGTTAGATGTACATATATGCTTGGACCCTCTCATTTTATATTTACTAACTGTTCTGGACTAGTCAGAATACTAATCTCACGCTGACATGTGGCCTAAACTTACACCGCCTTAAGGCCCCGCGCCTAAAGGAACACGTCAACTTTAGTGCACCGCGTCGCCATTAAGCACTTTCCCGCGCGATGATCACCCTACATGTGTCCTCCAACCGTTCTTAATCACACGTTTTAAAACTCGGAGGCGATTATTCTCAACGTGCGCTTATATTTTTCACAACACTTTCTACACACTCTTTCTCAGTTCAGTTACTGACTTGAGCGTTGGAGTGTTAACGTGCCTGCAGGCACCTTTCGTCCCACTGCGAAGACTCATCGTCACCGCACCGGAGCACATTCTGCCGATGTTGCCTCTCATCCATCCTCACCGGACAGATCACTAATTTTTAAGTAAATTACACACCCCTCCCCTCAAAAATGCTTGAATTATACTCCACTCCCCTCTTATCTTAAAATATACACTCCCCTCCCTTGTAAATTAAAATTTATATTCCTCTCCCCTATAAGATACTTGAATTACAACCCCCTCCCTTAATAAATAAATATGCACTGCACTTTAATCTATTTTAAAATAAATAAATATTTTTATGATATATACTAATTTTGAACCACCATTTAAAAAAAATAAATTCATTTCTTTATAATTTAAATGTCAATGATAATTAAATTTTAATATTTTGCTATTAATTTTATAATTAAGAGCATAAAACCAACTATTAAATAACCATAATTTATTGTCTTTAGTAATTTTTCACATATTTTAATTTTATTTTACGTTGTTTCATATTTTATAATAGGGGTTAAAACTATATGTTAATGAAATTTTGAATAAAAAATAGCAAAAAAAACATGTATTCAATTTTTTGTTATATTTAAATAGACTCGCAATACTATTTTTTTCCAAAGTGTGTTAGATTATTATTATTTTGCTAGATTATTAGAAATAAAAAAAAATATAATGAGGGAGTAAAGTGTAGATTTTAACATAAGAGGGGAGGAGAATGTAATTCATGTTTCTCTTGAGGGAGGGGAGTGAAATATTTTATAATATGTTTTGAATAAGAGGTGAGGGGAGTGTATATTTTAACATAAGAGGAGAGAAGACTGTAATTCAAGCATCTTTTAGGGAAGAAGAGTGTAATTTACTCTAAATTTTAAAAGTCACATCAATGGCCATTTAACGAAATCAAGTTAATAATTAATTGTAGTCTCCATTTGATTTATGTTGTTAATACTTATAAGTTTTTTTTTAGCAATTTAATAACTTATAAGTTGTCTCTATTTCACTTTTTTATTTATAAGTGTCATTTGAACATTAAAATGCATACACTAAGTAATATCATATGTATTTATCTTTATCTTTCTTATTTTTATCTTTTATAATTTACATACACTTTAAAATTACTCATAAAAATCAAAGAACATCATATTTGACAATAATAACATTCAAAAATCATTTCTCTTTTATTTTATCGTTGGCTTAATTGCACTTTTGGCCCCTTATCTTTTTAAAAGTTGCGATTTTGGCCCCTTAACTAATTAAAATACAAAACAGCCCCCTATGTATTGAATCTTTGGCAGTTATAGCCCCAAGGTCACTTTTGACTTAGTCTTCGCTAACGTGGCACCCCCTAACTAATTACACGTGGCACCTCACTCAAGGGATGTGGGTGCCACGTCAGCGAAGACTAAGTCAAAAGTGGCCTTGGGGACCAAAACTGCCAAAGATCCAATACATAGGGGGCTGTTTTGTATTTTAATTAGTTAGGGGGCCAAAATCACAACTTTTGAAAAGATAGGGGGTCAAAAGTGCAATTAAGCCTTTATCGTTTTAGTATGGAGTGTCTAAAAATTTTACAAATGTCCATATGCATATCCACTCCTTAAATATCGAAGTTAGCTGGGATTCAATGAAAAATCACCACAATCAATAAACCAAGACACTCATTCTGAATGTCATTTTAGTATCGGTTTTATTTTAAGGATGTTAATGGCTCCATCCTCCATAACACTAACATGATATATAACAATATATTAGCATTTCACACAAACAAACAAGAAAACAAACACAAGATTTTTCAAAAAAGAAAAGCAACAAATGTACAGACAAGGTTTTGATGCTGTAAAATTAGCACGCAGTTTTCAATCTCAACCGTTCATCTTAGATCAAATAGTTGAGATTAAAAACTGTGTGTTTTTAGTTGAAACAATCTTGACCGTTTAATTGTGATCGAACGACTGTAATTGATTAGAACGCTTGCCCTGCTGTAGCAACAAAGAATCTTGTTCTCAAATGAACAAAGAAGAGACATTTCGTCCACTTGTTGGGTTGGACTATTGCTCTTTTGGACTTCCACACACACCATATTCATTATATAAAGTTTCTTTTTCCAACTTCCAGACTTCTCACGCACTCTAATTTTGGATTTTAAAATTTGAAAAAATCAAAAAATTTGAAGGTAACCAAAGTTTTAGAATATGCAATCTGAAAATATTATACGGTGTTTGAGGAGAAAGAAGCAGTTAGAAATTAGGCGCAGTTAGAAATTAGGCGAAATTATTGTTTTGATATATTATTAGTAATTAATTTGTTGGTTTCATTTTAGTTCCATAAATAATTATTATTTCATTTAAGTCCTTTGGTTGTACTTTGGTAAATCAAGTTTGTCTTGTTCACTAATTTTTAACATTAATAAATATCTAAGATAGCCTGTTATTCTGCTTGATCCACGAAAGATCTCGTTGATTTTTTTTAGTTTTAACAATTTGATCATTTTGTTAAAAATTAAACCTTTGAACCTTACATGTCTACTTTATTATCTAACGTGCATCCACCGTATAGTTGAGTGTGGCTTTAACCACACCACATTATTTTTTAATTTTTTTTATACTTGACCAAAAATATTAGCTATGTACGATATATGTTGTTGATACTTCATATTTCTATGTTTGGCCTAATGGTAGATAAGTCTTTAATGAATGACGCGTATTGGTTCAGCTCCCAACTCTTTTATAATTTCTTTCGTAATTTAGCCACACACAAACCACCTTATCTTTCTTTCATAATTTAGTCACACCCAAACCACCTGTTTGGATCCGCCCCTAAATTTCCATATGACAATCTGATTTTCCTATTTTTTTCCTTCTCCTCTCTACCTTTTCTTCCTAATATATATTTTTTATTTTTAAGTTTCCTAATATATTTGTTTCTTTAACAAAGTTAAGTACTTCTGCATTTTTATTTTTTTTCTGTTAAATTTCAACAAATGGTCGGAGTGGCAGAGGCGTAGATACATGGAAACTAGAGTGGCAAAAAGAAATATTAAAAAAGGTAAGGTAGAGGAGAGTGATGATGATAAAAGAATAGAAGGATTGACATTTGATGGTGACAAGCACTGATCAATGTTAATTACTACACTATCACTGTTTTAAGTTTAACTCACACAGTTCCAGTTCCAGTTCCAGACACAGACAGCAAGAGCCTGAAACCGAATGGTTTGATGGTGCCCCAACACCAAGTACTGTAGGAACCTAAAATACAGTGTAAGTAGGATTTATGTATTGATTTGACGTGGTACCATCACCTCTTTGAATTTAATTTAGAGCTATATTAATTTATATGCACTTTTTTTTAAGGGATTATATGCACTTTCTTCTAGTATTTTTCTTTGGAAAATATTATTTTGATATTAGAATTTTAATGTAAAATACAATATCTTTTTAATTTTGTGCGTATTTTTTTAAAATATATGCAAGCTATCTCTGCGGTTGCACGTAAATGGTATTCCATTCACACGAAAAATGCAAGTAATTGAAGATAAATTATGAGAGATATCCATAATTATCTATGATATCATATATGATATATGTAGTTTTTGGATCTGAGCTTCTTCGTTCGCGATACGGCGAGTGAGCTCCATATATGATATATGTATTTGTTTTTTTTATTTTAAGGATATATGATATATGTATTTAACATTTAAATAACACAACTATTTTATTTATTTTTTTAAAAAAACACAACTATTTTTTTTTCTACTCCCTCTAAATTTTATCATTAGAAAGAACATTCTATTTCAATGAGATTAAAGAAACATATTTAGTCCTGACCAAAAAAAAAAAAAAAACATTTAGTCTCTCTGATAATTAATACTCAGATGAATTTAAATTTATTCCGTGAATATTTTATATTAAATGTTTTGAAGTTCACCAATTTATTTATTCATAATAAATAAGGTACAAATAAAATTTAATATTTTATGTATGAATTTATTTTTGTTGATAAATGACATTGCATTATACATATAAAAATTGAGGTTTAAACTTTGAATTTTCCACCTATTAATTTTAATAGATGAATTTTTACCATTGAACTTTGATCCCAATTTTTTAACAATTAATACATTTAAAAATTGATGAATATTTTTTAATTTAAAGGACAAAAAAATAGTATTATTTATTTATTTTCAATAAGGATGGAAGGTGTATTAATTTTTCTTTTTTCAGGGAGGAAGGTGTATTAGTTATTGTTTATTAAATAGTTCTTTAATTTTGAAGGGACAAGCATGCATGATTACTCTCTAGGATGAGGGTGGCGATGGATGGATGGGTATAGTATAGGTTACGTTAAATCATTTTTGGCATCTTTAATGCATATTGCGTGCAACATCACCTATGAAATTGCCTCAAAATAGAAATCTCAAATGTAGTTTAAGCAACACAGTGATCCCATCCCACAAATACATACCAACAATTATTATCATCAGTGCCGATTTGATGAATATGAATATGAGCACATACACACACTTTACTGAGTCATGTCTCCAACTCATGTTTTTGCAAATTATGTAACATCACTTCTTATTCTTATTAATTTGTAGAATAATGTTTTTATTAAAATAAAATACTGCACATTTTTTTGTTGAAATTTTTCATCGATGGTCCATGTATTACAATACCTAAAAATACTCCTTATATGTAAATGGTTAAAACTTTGAAACAAAAATTTCTTTAGAAGTAAAGTACTATCCTTCAAAAAAAAAAATCTCTTAGTACTAATAGTATCAATAACTGGCACTGGCAGTGACAATTCCAAGATTGTAGATAGACATGATGTAGGGTAGTACTCTCACTCCCAGTCCTATATGGTTCAAAATTCAAATAATAAGGGATATATTATGATTAGTGATGACTAATGAGGAAAGACAATAATGATATAGGGCAGGAATTTAGTGTGATCAGCTTTTGAATTTATGGGTAAATTAATTAAAACTCTGGTGTTTAAGCAAAAGATATGCTGAAACAAAACTGTAGTACCCTGTTTGGTTGGAACTCCCAAAAGTGTCCTACTTTTTCCTTCTTTTCCACTGAAAACAACAGCGTACAATCTGCAGGTGACGTAGTCTCCAGTTGCCTCCTAAGCCCAACATCATGATTCATGTGCTCTCATTTTCATTTATAATTTTATTCTTCAAATTTTCATACTATTCAATTCTTGCACAAATTAATGTGAAATATAGACCGGTTTGATTTTCTTTTTCATAAATTAAATTGGAATGTGAAAAAATTATGAGAAGTTGAATTGAGTTTTCACACTTTTGATTTATATCATCAAAGATTGAAATAAAAAGTTTATTTATGTGTTTTGATTTTACATAAATCTTAATTAAAAAGGTTCTTCCATTATCATATAAATTAAGTTTAAAAAAATCTAAGTTAACGAGTGATCTAAAAACATTAATTAGGAATTTAATAAAAGATATTTTTTCCTAGAAAATATTATTTGTTATTTTGGTATATGTAATAAATACTTTTTTATGTATATAAATTATATTTTTTATTTCATAGATTTTTCAAATAAGTTTTAAACACTCGTTAATATTTTTCAAAGTTTAAACATACCTTCTTCTTTGTACCAAAAAAATAAACATACCTTCTTCTTTTTTGTATTAAATTAAATATTCTTATAATCCATCAAAAATATACTATCTTTTTCCTAGTCTAAATAAAATAGTTTTAATTATCGCAAATATATCAATTATGCTTTTGATCCTTGGTGTACATTTTATTTAGTGCCTAAATTAATATTTATTTTAGTTTTTATTTTAAAAAAACAAAATAAAATATTCTACCTATTACAAGTATCAATCTCCATGTAAATAATATTTTTAAAGACTAAAACAAAATAATAAAAACCAAAAATAAAAATTAATAATTTTGCAGGGACTAACACAATAATAAAGACCAAAATCAAATGTTAATACATTTGCAAGGACTAAAAAGAAATAGGTCTCGAATCAAAACGAATGATATTTTAAAGAACGCTTATTCAAGCAAAAAAAAAAAGTCATTTCCCTTAATCCTTGGTGTTAGGTTCAACAAATTATTTCAGTTGACCGGTAGTCTTTGGTGCTCTGTGGCAGATATGTGTCGGTTAGGATGGAATGAGGGGGGAGATGCTTTGAGGTGGACGAGGAGGTTGTTCGCATGGAAGGAGAATAGTCTTTAGAAATGTTGTTTTTTTTGCTTTATAACATTGTTTTGCAAACAAATGTTTCTGACAATTGAAAATGGTTCCTAGATCCCATCAAGGGTTATTCCGTTAGTGGTGCGTATCACTTGTTCATGGATGCGGAAGGTCATTTGGCTCGAGGGCCGAAAGACGATATTTGGCTTAATAAGCATGTTACTCTAAATGTCTCCTTATTTGTTTGGTGCTTATTCCGCAACAGTTTGCCTACGAAAGACAATATGGTGCGATGTGGTGTTGTTCAGGTTAGTGACAATGTTTGTTTTCTAGGATGCAGATCACGGGAGACTATTGAACACTTATTCTTTTGTTGTAATTTCTTTGCTCCTTTGTGGCATCGTGTTCGGTGTTGCTTAGGTGTCTCTTCAGCTGATATTGTTGTTATAAATACCATTTTGTTTAGTTTGGTCAGTTGACAGGTTTTCCTCTATTTACTCATCCATTTTTGAAGGTGATATGATTTTCGTGTGTTTGAATAATTTGGAAATAATGGAATAATAATATTTTCAACAACAAATAAGTTGACACGGATCACATGCTCGACAAAATTAGGTTGCAAAAATGATTGATTTTGCTTTCACTTACCATGGTTGTGTTGTTGTGTACAAGTGAGTTATATGTCCCACATCAGATAAAAGTGTAAAGGTTGAACACCTTATAAGTAAGAGGACTCATAAATCCATTGCCTTAAGGTTTTGGGTAAGAGTGTGGTGTCTCTCTCACTAGTGTGGTTGTTCTAGCCTCGATGTGGACGGTCTCCCAAGCTTCCCTTGTGACCTAACAGATTGGTGGCGAAATCTCTTAGCTTGCATGGGATTCGTCTTGTAGTTTTTGTTGTTGTTGTGTGTTTTGTTTCTGTTAATAGTGGCTATTGTGTATTAACTTTGTGTGACCTTTTTTAGCACACCTTGTGTGGTAGGTCTCCTTTGGTGTGTTATATAATTTATCTTTGCTTGTTCAAAAGAAAAAACTTCAATTGGTAATAATTAATAGAGATAGGCCAACAATAAATCGAACATACTCAAATATTATTGAATACTCGTTTTGATAATTAATTCGTTGGACTTGATTTGTAAATCAAAGGGTCAAGTATTTTTGTCTTAAAAAAACTATCAAATTTTATTTCTTGTCCCCGTAATAAAGCTGCACTTGCAAAAAAAAATTAACAAATAATTATATATGTGAGTGTGGATATATTTGCTAATTCCTTCTAATTTCTACGGGTCTATATTATTTGAGGAGAATGAAGGACGGGAAATGATGCACCGTTTTAAGTTTTAGTTGTTAGGTTTTAGTGGAAGGGATGGTATCAAAATGTATCCGAAACTAATTTTGATTTTATGTAAAATTGAAAATTAGGGTTTAAAATTCATTAATCAGTGAAGTTCAATTGTTTCTTTGGTGTCGGATTTTGAACTGAGTTTCTTGAGGTTGAAGAGAAAAACTTTCAATCAAGTGACTTTTCGAGAGACAAAGTTCAATTGTTTGATTATTATAATAATTTATAAAATAATTTGAAAGTACATATATTTTAGTTCAAAGTTACATTTTCCTTAAAGTAAACATTTTTTTTATTATATACTAACTAAAACAACACATAATAATAAAAATTCAAATTAACATATTAAAACGAATATTTATAAATACAATAGAGGGAGTGGCTCCAAAAGTTTTATGAAAATTAAAATGCTAACAAACTAAGTGTGCTTTAAAAGTTTAAAAACATACTCATTTCGACACCAACACGTGTGATTTTTGATAGAGCATGTACAAAGCATTATTTAGCATTGGATAAACGGGCAACGAGTGATGTGAAATGTAACATTGACGCCTCATTGAAAAAACCGACACGGATCAAGTGAAATGTAACATACATGCCTCATTTTCATCCCCATAAAAAACTAGGTGTGGGTGTTTGCATTAAAGACGTACATGGTACTTTTGTGGAAAAACATACACGGGTCATGTGAAATGTAACATAGATGCCTCATTTTCATCCCAATCAAAAACTAGGTATAGGTGTTTGCATTAAAGACGCACATGATACTTTTGTGTTGGCTAAGACATAATGTTATATTCTTTTGTGTGAAGTATATATTGGTGAAGATTTTGACTTACTCTCGACTCTAAATTATTTACATGAATTGAATTTGGGACCAGTTGAATTTTAACGTGACAAAATTTGGTTGATGGTTTTCACTTATCTAAGCATGGCCTTACAAAAAATTTGTAGATATCATTGATCACTGCAAATCTATTTTCTCGCATTTATAGAAGCTTTAGTGTTTACTTTGTCAAAATACAAACAATCGAGATTGTCTATAGTCTAGTTAAGGTGATCATATTTAGGGATGGCAATTGGACTCAGATCTGATGGATACCCGCAATGGGTAGGGTAAAACCCGGTTTTCATGGATTCAGGTTTGGATATGAGTAATTACCCATAAATCTAAATGGATATGGACGTGGGTAAGAGTACTATGCTGCTCAGCCCCACAACCCGCAAATACATATTTATATAGTATGATAATTAATTTATTTTTGGTGTATAGTTGATTTATTTATTTACTTTCTAAAGCCTAAACCTAAACCTAAACATTATTTAATACAGTAATTGATCCCTCATACTGGTGTATAATTTTTTACGGATATTTTAGATGTTTTTATTTGGCTAAATACTACTATTTGTACTATTTTATGAGTTAATTTAAAAACTTTTCAACCATAGATTATTTCAATCGTGATATTTTTATTGTCTTTTCATAGTTAAAGTGCGGGTATGGGCATTTAGATGCCCATAAAATATGGGGAATGACACTAAAGTTGTTGCCCACTAGAGTATGAGTATTTTTTACAAACGCGGGTATTAGAAAGAGCACCGTAGTACCCTACCCAAAGGATATCCATTGATATCCCTACTCATATTGCCGGTTAGTCTCATAATCTTATTTGACATATATTATATTGTATTAAACATATTCTAAGTAAAGATATGCAATAAACTTATTCTTGTAGAAAAAAAATAACTTTTTGTTTTTTTTTCTTTAACAAGAGTACTCTAGCTTGATCCATGTAGCTATAAAACTAATTATATTTTAAAGTTATTCACAATATTATCAAATGTTTATTACATTAATTCATTTATAGGTGAAATTGCACAGGGATAATACGATGTGTACAAGATTATTTTTTATTCGATAAATAAATCTCATCATATTGAATATGATTGGATTTGTTTGTTAATCTAATGATGAGAATAAATTAATGTATGATGCAAAGCTAATTTTTTTTACAAACATTAAACAAAGTTGAACATATAATTTCAGCATTTTTAAAAATAAAATTATAGAGGAGGGACAGAATTTCAAAAAGTAATAAAAAGACAGACAGGAAAAATATTGAAGATGGAATAGGAGGGCCCCCAACCACACAACACAATAAGCGTTGAATGTTGTTGAGGACGTACACAGCTTATTTTGCTCCTCATTTTACGTTAGTAAATGATTTATGAGTTGATGTATCATAATAAATGATTGTGTGGTGCGGTTGTAGTATAGTATAGTGTATGTAGCTAGCTTCTTGAATACTACTCATCATATCATATTCATATTCATATATACGAACTCTACTACTGGGTTTGGTGTGCAAGCATCTCCATACATACACAAAGCTACAGTACAGGTAACCCTAGCTACCTCCTTGGTCCTTTCTAATTCTTTCTCTCTTTCTAAGATCACTCACATGTTTCATCTGTCTACACTCTACACCTATAAAAACTTCAGAAATAAACAACTTCACGTTTTGTTTCTTTAATTTTCTTGGCCCTTGCCAGGGTTGTTGATTCTTTTATTTATAAACATGTAGTACTGGTATTGCTTTCAAGGTCTCTTCACTTACCTACCTTGCTTCAACTTCAAGCCCTCTACTTACTTTTAATTTTGTCCTAAACGGATGGAATTAGGGCCTTAAACTATTTTAATTAATATACAATATTGCATTATACTCTTTTCTAATTTTTGTTATTTATATTAATTTCTCTCACATGTTTCTCTCTAGATCTTTCTGTCATTTTCTGTAGTGCAATTTTAAAATATTGTATTATTAAATAAGTATATTCTTAAATCATATACAGTGGGAGTGTTATTTTTATTTTATTTTATTTTATAATTTTTCCCCTTAATTAATAAACTTAAATAAACATGCATATATAAGGTGATGTTGGACATGTTCTTTGCAGGTTAGCAAGTTTTTGATGTTGTAGACTTGTTGGGTTGGAACTTGGAATGAATAGCATAAAGCCTGCAAATTCAGCGTGATAAATTAAGATTCTGCAACAGTTCCCATCATTTTCAAGAATATCTATATTAACAATCTAGTCTACAACAGTACATAGTTATCATTACTCATTACATTTACAACCTAAGTTTAAGATGCAGGATCTTGTTCAAGTTAGAAACATTAGAAATGCAAATTATAACCTTGATGAACCAGTTTATTCATCTACAGAAATGCTCAACTTCTTAACTACTGCTACTTCAAATCCTTTGGAGTATCAAGAACTAGGTGCAGCTTCAGAACCAAGTAGGTTAATGATGCAACAATATCATCAGCAACATTATGTTTCATTACCTCATTCAGAACTGAGTGATTTTGGAAATTGGAGAAACAGTGTTCCTGCTCCACATCAACTCACTGATCAATATTGGTTATTAAACAATGCAAACAATTCTCTTTCTTATGTATATGGTGCTGAAAAGCAATTAGGTTTGATGCATCAGAATCAGAATAATTCTTTGCAGGATGTTGTCAAGTCTATCACTTCCAATAGGTCAGAGTCAAAAATGGCATCACTTTTGCATCTTAATGGTCAAGGAATTTGTGTAGGAAATGCTTCTGAAATTCAACTTCAACCAAAACCACAAAGCTTATCATTATCACTTTCATCTAATAATATTACACAAAACAAGTCTTATGTTTCACATTTTGAAGAGGGGGCTTCTTCAACAGATGTATTTCAAAGTATGAAGCATATGAAGCCTTCCATCATTTCTAGAGATTGTGGAAAATCATCACATCAAGACTTGGTGGTTGGAATAATACCTAATTCAAAGAGTCCTTCTAGTACTAGTTATGGAAATCTGGGTCCACTTGGTCCTTTTACTGGTTATGCTACTATTCTTAAGAGTTCGAGATTCTTAAAAGTTGCACAAAATTTGTTAGATGGGTTTTGCTCTCCAAAATTGGTGACAGCATGTGATGTTTCTTCATCATCAATGTTCCCTAGTGCTGATTGGGGGAACAGAAGTAGCTTAGGTGTTTCTTTGCGGCCAGATTATCAGCAGAATAAAGCAAAGCTTATGTTCATGCAAGAAGAGGTTGATGTTCTTACTACTTTCTATATAAATATAAAAGCCAGTTTGATGATTTGCTTCTATGACTATTTATTTTGCATTGAATAATGTCTGTCTCAGAAACTATACTTTACAGTAACTTGTAAGTAAAAGGCCAAATGCCTTTATGCTGTTGTGTGCACTGCAAAAAGTAGCAAGTTTTAATTTCTGAAAAGGTTAACTTGCAAACATAAATAAATTGGTTATGTATCACTCTCTAGAGAACATGAGGAAACAAATTATATCTTTGCATATTGTTGAGACAATTGTGTAGAAATCTATCTTGAGTTGAGGCATTTGTGTAAACTCTATCTTGATATGCGTAGAACTCTCTCTTGATGTATCTAGAACTTCCCCTTAGAGCCTGAAATGGTCAAACAGATTCATTAGAATATCATGCTATCAGCATCACTTTAATAGGCATGCTACTACTCTTATTTGTTTCGAAACTAGGTGTGATGAATTGTTCATTCAAAGTCAAAGTAATTTTATTGGTTTGAACCTTATTTGATTTGATTCTTGTGGTTATGCTAATGATAGTTATCATTCTTTGTTAATTGTCTTAAAAGATTGTTTTTGACACTGTTTTGCTGGGATATGTGTAATAGGTTAACAGGCGATACAAACAGTATCATCAACAAATGCAAATGGTTTTTTCATCCTTTGAATCAGTAGCAGGTCTTAATTCAGCTACTCCTTACATCGATTTGGCTTTGAAGACGGTATCAAAACACTTCAAGTGCCTAAACAATGCTATTTCAAATCAGCTCAACCATACAAGCGAAGTCCTGCGAAATGATTTGTCAATACCAACCACAACCAATAGTACTAAACTAGTTGACACTAATAATGTGGCAAGCCTAAGATGCATGGATCAAAGCCTACAAAAGAATAAACCTGAAAAGGTTCCATCAGGTTTTAATGATCCACAACAACAGCATGTTTGGAGGCCTCAGAGAGGCTTTCCGGAACGTGCAGTGGCGATTCTTAGAGCTTGGTTGTTTGAACATTTTCTTCATCCGTACGTTTGTCTCTCTGTCTCAATTAATTCTTAACTACATGAAGCTTTTCTATGTGTTATTTGTTAAGGAAGAAATTGAGTTTGAATTATGATTTTTTTTTGTGTTGAATTTGTTTTCAGTTACCCTACAGACACTGATAAACACGTGTTGGCTACTCAGACAGGTCTTTCGCGAAACCAGGTAGGTTCCTACTCCTTTGAATTCACTCTTACGATACTTGTTTGCTTTTTGATTTGTTTGATTGAAACTGTATAATAATTGAGACATTTGGTCACATTGTTAGCTCTTAAGTTGTCCATAACAATGGTCAAATACTTTGAATTTTCGACTTCCAAAAATTACCAGAATTGGTAAATCCATAGAATTTTTTGATAACGTGTTGCTAAATTACAAATTCTATTCCTTTTAAAATGTCGTTTTAAGGTTATTTGTACGTACTAAGAAAATCAATAGGTTTTGTTACTTTTGATGATATTATTCGTTGTTTTCCTACAACACACTTAATTATTTATTATGGTGTAAACTATATCTGATTAATATTAATGTAGGTGTCAAATTGGTTTATTAATGCTCGAGTTCGCGTATGGAAGCCTATGGTTGAAGAAGTACACATGCTTGACAAAAAAACAGCAGGTGCCGGTGAGAATTCCAGTCCAAATGAGAGAACTTATGGCACTGAAGTGGGTTCATGCAGCCAACGAAGAATGGATAAGGCATTGAATAAGTTTGTTACGCATTCAATACCTGAAAATCAAATTCAATGTATGGAACTTGGTTCATCTATAGATACAAATGCAGAGGAAAATGAGTTAAATGAGGCAGAAGAATGGAGTAGAGAGAAGAGGTATAAATTGGAATGTGGAATGAGTTCAAGAATGGATGGAACACTTATGGATTTTTTGCCATATAGACATAGTGGACATGATGTTGTGAGATCACTTGGATTGGATCTGTTTCATTGACATTGGAACTTAGGCATGGTGTTGAAACAAGAAGTGCAACTTAGACATCTTGACTTTGTAGGATGATTATTGGCATGTAACTTGTAATGTGGTCTTGACTCTTGAGCATTGAAATGAAGGTAGATAAAATTTGCTTCCAATGTTTTAGTTAGATTTTTGTGTAGTGCAAATCATTACACATTGTTTCGTTCTACTATTCGAGACGTTGTTAGACACTAAATATGAATATATCTTCTAGTCAAAATTTGAACATTGATCTCTTAGGAGAGGTCGGCTCCTTCTATTAGATCTTAATTCCTTTGATAAATTAATAATGCTTTATTTATTTACTAATACAATTATTACACGTTTAGTTAATTATTACACATTGTTCAGGTTAAATCTTCTCTGGATAAATAAGATAGTACTTATTTTCTATCGTTATATTATATCCATAAACCACATTATATCTTACTTGATCCAACTCTAGAACTTATTGATTTAATAGTAAAAACATACATGTTCATGGTATTACACCGACCTAATTAGCCATGCAGAACAAAAGTAACTTACAACTTATTGCATATATATCTTCTTCTCGTAGACCAATTCATGCATTGCCAGGATGCATACCATAATCCTTGCGAGGTATGTAATGATGATCATTATCGTCATTGACACCAAAATGGCTAGATCCACCGGGTTTGCCGAAGTCCTTCCGCGAGGGAGGGGTCGGGATCCGATGGTGATTCTTCGTGTCGATAAGTTCATGATCCCTTTCCATGCCTTGCTCTTGTTTCTGGTTTTCAGACATTTGGTACACTAATTTTTTTTTTATTGATTGCCATACAAGAGCTAGCTAGCACCAACAGTGCAATTGCAAGAAGCTTCATTTTGGACAACAATATTAATACAACCTTCTCCCTTCTTGCCTTAACCTTCTCCCTTCTTGCCTTTGGTTAATTTTGTAGCTGGATTTGCTTTGCAATGAAATTAGAAAAATGTTAAATATAAAGACATCAACTGAGTGGTCATACAGTTTGTGACATCAAGAAATAGATGAAATGGGACAATTTTAACTTATATTTTTTGTTTGTAGATAGACAAATTGACAATAATCATTAGAAATTCATATATATAGCATTGGAGGAGTTGAGGTTCGATTTTTTTCCAATTTGATCTAGGAATTATGGACATTTTTATTTATATTTTGTTAAACTTAGATATGTCAATTTTGACTATATTTTGTTATGTGGTGAATATATATGGAAAAAAATGTTCATTCTAAAAGGGAAAAATATCTCTCAGAAAATAAAAAATAAACAGGGATGGACCCGCATAAAAATAGTGGAGAATTAAAATTTGACAAATCATGATATTTTAGGGATAAAATAAAGTCCATAAAAATGGATCAAATAAAAGTGAGTTAAAATCGTATAGTTTTCGAGGTTCTAATTATTTTCAAAAGGTTAAAGAAATGAGGTAAAAAAAAACCTTAAAAGTGATTATTTAAAGACGTGATTAACCATTGACTAAGATGAAAGTTTTTTTTTGTTACAAGATGAATGAGTTAATATAGATGAAGTTTTCAAGTCTTCGTGAACTTAATTCAGTTGGTATAGACAATGCATAATATATGCAAGGTCGGAATTCAAACCCCAACCACAAAAAAAAAATGGTTTTCAAAAATCACTTGTGAAAAACAGCAGCTGCGTGTATTTTTTACAACTTCTCAATATATAAGTTGAAATCAGCTTGTGCGTCTCAATTTTCTTAGTTCCTTTTTCTTATTTATCTATTTCATAGATAACTATAAATGAACAACTATAAGCTCATTTTAAAGAGAATATCGTATAAGTATAAACCAAAACAAAATAATCCAAACTACTTAAAGTGAGAAAGAGTGAGTTGAAGGAGAGATCATCATACATATAGTTAATCTATATATGAGCTTTAAATTATGTACAGCATATATGTGTCAAAAAAATTACCACACGTGGTTGCTTTAAGGTACTCACCAGATAATAATAATAAGGATATGCTAAATGCGTGATAGTGTTGTGTCTTTTGTGTGGAGAAGAAAGAAGAGGCTCAATCGGCTTTTATAGGGGCATTACTCCCCCGACATTATTAGTTATGAAAGACGGTAAATAAAAATGGGTGTATTTAGTCTATAAATGTTAAATTAGATGCATCAATTTTTATCATAGAAGTTATTTTTACAACTCAAAAATTGTCATATACCATATATTAATATGTTAGTGAATTTAATAATATTTTTTTCTCTTTTTATAATTAAAGTAACACTTGATTTATACGTTGTCGGGTTATTATAAGCAAAAATCATCATTTTAAATTTATTTAATTAATGATATATATAGTTCATATACATCATTAATTGAATGAATTTAAAATATTAATTTTTTTATTATAATGATGATCGGAAAGTGTATTTATTTTTATACAATTATTTTAAACATTATCACATTTTAATTGTTCAAATGTCAATCATTATTTTTTTCAAGGAATGTCAATCATTATTTTTTGAGAGATGCTATTCAGTACGGGATTTTGGCTACGAATTTTCATGGAAGGTTGTATCTTTTTGTTTTCCACGCCGCTGCAAAAAATGTACACTTTTTTTTTATCAAAAAAAAAAAAAAACTCCCACAACTACTTAACACACCACCCAAAAACTCTAATAAAAAAACAGAGTTGTCATGTGTAGTGGTACAACAAGCAAACAACCACACTAACCAAACAACCTGCCTCCAAAATTTAACAGGAAGAAGAACTCACAACACAACAGTACCAACACCCTTTTCCCCTTTTCAATCGAGTTTCCTCCCCCACCATAACACCTTCCTTCCTCACCATTCAACAATTTTAAACAGTGAAAATAAAAACAAAATAAAACATGTCTATAAGTAATTAAATTCTGCATTAGAAAAAATTGAATGTTTGCAAACTTTGTTGAATGTTTCAAACATCATGTTTGGGGTGGTAAGAGCCATTGGAGAGCATTGAAAGAATTGGGGAAGAAGGAGAA
>Ga0315914_1003286_pt1 | contig 24609 bp, 18 predicted proteins | sample MpolenodulesMG_FD_203920 | JGI IMG/M metagenome (GOLD analysis project Ga0315914, IMG submission 203920) | Medicago polymorpha root nodule microbial communities from Los Angeles, California, United States - elongated nodules | ecosystem: Host-associated > Plants > Roots > Nodule | place: USA... | reverse complement strand
AAGATGCTTGTAAGGATTATCCAAAGTTTCTTCACTATGTTGAAACTACCATTTTGAAGCCTTTTAAGGACAAACTAGTGAGGGCATGGACGGACCTTGTGTTACATCTTGGGTGCAGGACCACGAACAGAGTTGAAGGAGATCATGGTGTGGTGAAAGAATATTTGTCCACCTCCAAGGGTTATTTGGGTACTTGTTGGGAAAAAAATAGGTGAGATGTTGGCAAACCAATTTGGGGAGATACAATCATCGTTTGGTAGGAGCGTTACAGTCTTGGAAAATAGATACAAAGATGTCACTTTGTACTCCGGGTTCGGGGGTCACTTGTCTAGAGAAGCCATGAACTTTATTTTTGTGGGAGAAGAGCGTGCCAGGAAAACCTTGTGCATCGAGAAAAAACATGCGGTTGTGTTCAAAGGACGTCGTATGGCCTACCTTGTGCATGCTTAATTGCTATGAAAATCTGTCACAACAAGCCCATTCGATTGGATGAGATACACCCGCATTGGCATAATTTGTATAAGGGTGAAGAAGAAAGTAATGAAGATTTGTTTTCGGTCGCGGAGGAGTGGCGTGGTATCCAAGAACGTCTCGAAAGAGTTCCGTTCCAAATGAAACTAGAAATCAAAGAGGGTTTGCGGTTGTTAGCGTTTTCGGAGACCACAATGTTGTCACCACCTCCAAGAAAGATGCCAACCAAAGGAGCTCCCAAAAAAATCAAAACTACACCAAAAACGACACGTAGGATCCCATCTTCGTGGGAGACTATTGATTCTCAACATCCAGAAAGTCAATCTTCACCACGAAAAAATCTTCACAACCCAAAAGAAAAGGTGCTCGCATTGACATTTCTCCGATTCCGGTTCCTAAGCCTAGCTTGGTTTCAAGAAATTATGATCCATCGAGTCCTATGTATTACATGCCAAAATTCACGAGACCGTACATTGAGGGAATTGTGAATGTTATTAACGATGGACATTGTGGGTTTAGGGCTATAGCCGAATCCGTGGGTTTGACGGAAGAAAGTCATGTTATGGTACGGAAAGCACTTATTAAAGAGTTGAAATAACATAGGAACAAATACATCGAGATATATGCAAGCGAGCGTCGTTACAACTACATCTTGGATGGATTGCACCTCCCGATAAATGGTTGACATTGCCGGATATGGGACACATCGTTGCAACTTGTTACAATAGGCCGGTGTTAGAGATGACCACCCTTGATATTGGAGTCTCAGAGACTTTTTTCCCAATTAGAGGTAGGCCTTCGGTTAACCCGAAAACCAACATGATTTGTCTTGGTCTAATCCCAAATTATTTTGTCCTTCTAAAGTTGAAAGATGGTTGCCCACTACCTCCATCATCCACGGAGTGGAGAAATCACAAGAGCATCGAGGCGGCAACATGGGAGGATGAATTTTTGGCTCAACACGATCGTTTCTGAACACTCATGGAGATTGAGCTAAGAGAGAGAGACCGGTTCCACAAAAAAAACCAACAAATCAAGACAATCCTATTATTTTTGATGACACTCCGGTTAAAGCAAACGCCGAATTTGAAGATGTTCTAGAACATTTAGATGATTTACTTTTATTAGTTGAAATATGACACTTTTTGGTCTGTGTTAATCCGTTTTTTGGTCGATACACGCCGACGTATTTTTTGGGATATATAATGTAATGACCAAATTTTTTGGCTAATATGTAACTAACCTTTAACTAATTTTATATATGTGTGTGTGTGTGTGTGTGTGTGTATGAGTTTCACATTTATTATAAATTAATGTACTTGCGTGTAATGTGTTGCATAATGTGCAAATTTTGACGAATTTCAAACAATTGTGAAACGTTAACGCATTATCGGTTTTGTGTAATGTTACCGATTAATTGATAAACTATAAAATGTTGATCTTTGGGATTGCTGGATGTTGTTGTTTCGGTTTGATTTCATGCGGAATTGTCGTTTGAAATTACAGGTACAAACAGGCCAAAATGGCTGGAAAAACCAATGCAGACTGCACTGGTTCTATTTACTAGTGTGAACGGCAGTTAACTGCCGCTGACTTCAGCGGCAGTTAACTACCGTTGGTTCCTTGGGCGACAGTTAACTGCCGTTGAGGGCTTTTAGGTAATTTTAATGTGTCATTGTGGACTTTTCATTGTCAGAAAAGCAATATTCATTAAAGAATTGACTCTTTTTAGAGTTATCAACTAACTTTAGAGTGTAAAAGTTTAGCCTTGTAACCAAAAGAAACTTTAGAGTGTAAATTGAATAATATCAACCAATAATTAAAGAATTGAAACTTTAGAGTTATCAACTTACTTTATATTTAACTTATTTTAGAGGATCTAAATCCTATTTTAAGATAGATAATAAATTTGTCCTCGTAAGCTTAGCTTAGTTGGTAAGAACAATGCATCATATATGTAAGTTTCGGGGTTCAAACCCCGACCACCACCAAAAAGGATAAAAATAAATTTATTTTCTCAAATTGATCAAATATGTTACGTGTACGGTTAGTCTTTAATTTATGATCCATTTGCACCGGTACCTCTTCAAAATATCTCTATCTTATTTTCTCTTTCCTTTAAAAGAACTATTTTTTGATAAATTATTTGTAGCAACTTCACATTTAAAAACTATTTTGTACTTGCTCCCCTGTGAACCCAGCCAAAGTTCCTTTGAAAGGTTGCAACTGTTCATAATCGAGGCCCATTCTTTCGAACGTCTCATAATAAAGGATATCAGCTAAACTTCCCGGGTCAATCAACACCCTTTTTACATCCCACTTGAAGATTTGCAAAGTTATGACCGTGGGATCATCGTCGTGTGACACGATATCTTGATAATCTTTTGGTGAGAAAGTGATATCGGGCTCGCGCTCCAAAGCATGATTATTATCCTCCTGACATAGCATCACTTGTCGCACATATTTTTTGCAGGAAGAACTTGATTCTCCTCCTCCGGCGAAACCGCCAGAAATAGTGTGAAGGGTGTGTCTTTGTTCCTCATTATGTCCTTCCTTCCTCGCCTTTTGGTCTCTTTCGGATTTCCTCTTGTCCTCGCCCTTGGTTTCCTTGGTGTATCCTCGGAGCTTACCACTTTGTATCAGTTTCTCAATTTCTTGCCTGAGGTGAATACATGAGTCGGTGTCATGACCTCTAATCATGTGGTATCTGCACCATCCATCCCAGTGTGTTCCCATGTTGGGGCCTCGTGGCGCGGGTGCGTCTGGAATCAGCTTTGAATGATAAATTTCCTTAAGAATGCGCTCTAGGCGAGTATTGAACAGAGTGAAGTCGTCTAGGCGTGGTTTGGTGCTATAGGGTACATAAGGTCGCCTCTCATGTTTCTTGAAAGTTGTCCGGTCACTGTTTGCTGGCCGGTAGTAGTTTCTTCTTTCTGAGTTGTTGGTGTTGCTGTCCTTCACGTCTCTGGCTTTTTTTCTCCATGTTGCTCTCCTCGCCCTTGATGTAACATTCGGCTCTGGCTATGATTTCATCCATGGAGTCTACAGGCTTGTGAGCCAGAGATTCAATAAATTGTCCATCCCTTAAGTCGTTTTGAAAAGGTCCTACGAATACTTCTTGATTTGGATTGATGACTTTGATGGTGGCATTGTTGAATCTGGCCAGATAGTCTCGCAGTGACTCGATCTGTCCTTGACGGACATTGAAAAGGCTGGTCGAGGAAAGCTTCCTGTGTTTACTTGCAGAGAATTGTTGGATGCGTTTCCTGGTCATGTCCTGATACCCCACGATAGACAAACGAGGGAGGTTCATGTACCAGCGTAGAGCAGCATCAGTGAAGGTTCCTGTTAGGAGTTTGCATTTGAGGGAGCTAGTGGCTCCAACGACGGCCATACAAGTGTTGAAAGTTGTGATGTGCTCTACGGGATCGCTCTTGTTGAACTATATGGCTAGGTGAATACCAAGCTAGAGGGGGGGTGAATAGCGCGATTGAAAACTTTTTCGGAGATTTAATGAAAATTGATTTTAACAAATAGACTATTGGAGTAGTGCTCAAATTATCACAATCAATGAATCGAAAAGACAATATGTGAGTAATAAGATTTGATCTTAGAATTAAGAGGTTCAATAAACAAATCTTATTAACAATCAAACTTTAATCAACCTTAAACAATGTATAAAACTTATAACAATTTCAAACCAAACCTATATTAACAAATATACTATGCTATCAAATTAAACACAATACAAGTGAGATTGAATAATTGAATTGATGTTGAAATCAAATGATCTAAGTGAAGTGTTTAAACTCAATTCAATGAATTGGTTAATTTTCAATTAATACAACTTAGATCAACACTAGCAATTAAACTATCAATTATTCAATCAATCACATGCAATATCAAAATGTAAAGGGATATATATATATATATATATATATATATATATATATAGATAGATAGAGAGAGAGAACACCAGTGTTTATAGTAGTTCACCCTTTTTTGTCCTCGCTAAGGGCTACGTCTACTCTACTTGATGAAGTACGCCTTCACCAAGGTCATCCACTATGTATGAAAAGTTGATTACAATGTTTACAAGAGTTCCTTCAAATTAAAGCCCTAATTCTCCAACTCATATGTAAAACAAACTCCCCCAAACTTCAAGTACCCCTTGAATTTGGTGCTCCTTGAATCTTCGGATCCTTGAATTACCCGTGCACTCCTTCGATCTCTTCACTCGAGTATTCAATGCTATGTCCGGTAAACGAACCCCCTTCGACTTCAAGAACGGTTAGAAAGACCCCCAAGTCCTTTGGAGGTGGAATAAGATTATTCACTTCCTTTGAAGCCTTGATTAAGCCCAATCAATCTTCTTGAGAGAAACAATTTACAATCCCTACTAGCACCCTGGAGAATCTACACACTCAAAGACAAAGTGATTCTAAGAAAAAGTGTTTAATATTGAAGAATGTATGAGCAATGAGTTTTTGAGACCTAGAGAGAATAGATGCAAATGATTCAATACTTTGAAAAAGAGAAGGAGAAGTGTTTATATAGTAAGGGTAAAAAGACAAAATTTTCGCACCAATAACAACTAATTGAATCGATTCATTTAATAATTGAATCGATTCAGACTGTAGAAAGACAAAATCCTGGTAAAGGAAAATATATGAAGATTGATGCAAGACAAGAGATGTATGAAACGATTCAAGTTGTCTAGAAGGATGTTTGAATCGATTCAAGGTAATATTGAATCGATTCAGAGAGAGTTAGAAAGTTTTGTGATACGACTCAGGAGGAAGTGATACGATTCAAACATGAATCGATTCATCTACAGTGTGAATCGGTTCACATAGGGTCAGAAACTTTATTGAGTCGATTCAAACAGAAATGAGTCGATTCATGCAGACACAAGACACAAATGAAAGGATACCAAGATTGATCAGTTACAAGATGCTCGCTAAGGTGCCTTAACATAGTCAAATCAAAATGAAAAGCTAGATGCTCAATAGGGTGCTTTAACATAGTCTAATCAAAATAAAAAGCTAGACAAACATGATCTAACCTAAAACACTCAAAAGACACAAAGATCAAACATCATCAAAACTATAGCTAGAGGTTTCAATCTCCCCTTTTTGATGATGTCAAAACACCATGTTAATGATTAGTTGATCCCCCTAAAACTTAGCATACGAGACATAAAGACAATATACACACATGTCATTCCACGACACATTACTTATAAGATAGGAATTAAGCAACCAACATGAGTGAGCACATTAAGCTATAAACATAAACAAACATGAGTGAGCATAAATGCAAGTACTAGCAAGGTTCATAGATACTAAGCCATAAACGTAAACATAAGAACTAAAGTCCTAGCATGAATAATAGGTTCATGAATAATAAGTGCATGAATAATAGGTGCCATCAATATATCTCCCTTTTTGACAACTTCAAAAAGGGAGTATGCATAAAAAAATTACTAAGCTACTGGTTTGGTTGGGTTGGGTGTTCCATCATTTCCATCTTGGTCAGGGCAAGGAGAGGCAAAGAAGATATCAGACGATACACCAAGATCGTTCCACTTTTGAATAGACCCCAGTATTTCTTGAATGGAAGCATTTTGAGAGTCAAGTCTAGTATAGATATCGTTAAACTTCAAGTCCTGAGCATCAAACCTTTTGTTGATTTCTTTGAACTGTAAGTCCTGGGCATCAAACTTTTGAGACATGTACTTCTTAAAGTCCTATAATTCTGACAAGACTTCTGATGACTGTGCATCAACACTAGTTTTTTAGTCATGTTTATGTCTTTATTATGGTATTTAGAGAGTCAACTACTTGTAATTCATGGTAAAATCAGACTAAAACAGGAAAAAGAGCTCAAGAGAAGAAACTGGTAAAAAGGTAGAAAAATTGCCTAAGAGTGAAGCATCGTGCCACGTTGACGATAGCTCGTGGCACGATTGATGAACGTGGGACAAAGGAATTGTCATTGGAAATTTCATGGAAGGAATGTTTGTGTAACGCGCCACCATGCTAGGTTTTGTCTGCTGCCACGTAGGATTAATGAAGTGATCGTGCCACGATTGGATCGTAACGTGGCACGATGGTGGGCTTTTCTGAAACCCTAAAATTCTTTCTATATAAAGCTAGCTGCAGCCAAGGATTAGGGTACCGATTATTATTGCGATTTTGAGCATAGAAGACACCAGGAGACCGAAGAACAAGCCCTGAATCTCATACCAACTCATAGTTGGTCCGGATTTATGTATGTTTACTCTTGTTTATGCTTATGATTATCTAGTTATGAGTAGTTAAACTCTTAGTTTGATTGAGCCATGATGAACCTATTGTAATATATGAATTAGTAGTTGATACTCTCTTATTATTATTATTATTCAGAATTACTTGTGTTCATTGCTTTTTATATGATTGTTTTGCATGACTATTAACCCTAGCTTCTTGCAATCACATAAATTGATTTTAGGAATTGAATGACTATTAACCCTAGCTTTTAATCCTGAAATAGTAACTCTGTTTAATTCAACATAGGAACCTAGAGATAGGAAATTGAGGATTATGACACATGAATTAACGTTCTGTTATCGCTTCCGCGGTTATTTAATCGGTTTAAGAGATTAAAAGGTTATAACTTAGGAAAGGGTTTTGAGTCAAGAGATTGATCAAAACTACTTAGTTAATTTGCCGTAAAGATTGAATAGTGATTAAGAATAAAGGGAGGTAAACTACTCATATAGGGCAATAGCAGAGTCACTGGCTTAATCATTCATCTTCAATTCATCTTTCAAACCAACTTTTATTTACTTTTGTTGCACTCAAATCTACTACCTAGGGCAAACGAAATAACCTTTACTCATCCTAACGAATAACGTACGTGCTATAATTGAAATTAATACAGTCCTTGTGGAACGATATTTATTACTACTTCGATAGTTTTGGTACACTTGCCAAATATCTATCAACTTCCCTAAGGGATATGCTTGAATGATTTTGATTGTCAACAAGATAGTCATCATTTTCGGGATCATAGTCTAGATCCACTTCATCATCACTAGTTTCTTCACCATCTTCCATCTCTACATCATTCTCAATATTGTAATCCTCTTTTTCCATGTTTTTCTTCATTTCCTCAACTAACTCTGGTTCCATCCCTTCAACCACAGCGGTAAAGTCATAGTACCAAACATTATTATCATCATAATATCAATTTCCTTTCGAATCCTTAACATAATACATCTTTTGAACCGCTTTTGCATCCAACCCACTAACCTCACTTGGTTTAGTGAATAAGGTATCAAAACTTGTAACACGGTCGGATCTAAGTAGACAACTAATGAATGAAGGATACGGGAGTTTCTTCCTACTATCATTCTTGTAGGAGATCATGCGGTTTGAGAAGAAAAGAGGCCAGTTGACTTTGATTTTGTTTTTCAACAACCACATACTGTTGAGATCGTAGTCATAAATTCTACCATAATTGTGTTGCTTACTCATAATGATATTAACCACAACCCAATGTAACATCCTATCAGCACATTTCAACTGTAGAGGGCTAAAGTTTGAAAAGCTCAATTCTCCAAACCCGGTTTTTGACACACTTTTCACAAAGTCTATTTTGTTATAGTTAGTGAAAGTGTCCTTAACTTCTATGTCAACCCCATTACAATCTAGGTCAACAAGAGATTCCCATTTTTCCGCGGAAATTTTTAAAGAACATTCAAAACTAACACCATCTTGTCTTTGTGCATTGCAATAAAATGCCTTAATTTGGGATTCATCATACCCTTTCTTTAATTCAACAAATGAACCCAAATTTTGAAAGATAAGGAACTCATGAAAATCAAAACCCATAGATTTTATATCCCATAATGAGCAATAAAATTGAGGAGAAACATCTTTTAAAGACTAAAATTTTTCAATGTACCTGTCATAATCTTCATCAAGTAGCAAATCTTGAACCAAAACCCCAACTTGTTTATCTTGTTGAGTGGAAGGAGAAAGAGCTCTACCTTTTCCTCTTTTTGAATTGGTAGCCCCTCTTGTTGATGTATCTTTTCTTGGACCCATGGAGAAGAGTTAATAGTAGCTATGATAAATGTTGAATTTGAAGAAGATTGGTGATAGTTGTGAGAGGTGGAAGAAGTTAGGTTAGAGATTTTTTTAAGGGTTAGGAGTGTGGAGGGTAGAGTGGCAGGAGAGGGAACAAAGTAAAGGGTAATAGTTGTGTGAAGAACCAGAACTGTAGTAACAACGTTTTTTACGAACTTGAATCGATTCATCTATTTAATGAATTGATTCATAGTGGATCGATTCAATTTAATGACAATAAAGGATGAATCGATTCAAAAGAAAAAATTTATGAATGCACATATATAATCAAATTAATAGAGATGTGATAGAAAGGTCATCAAAGATCATCCAAAACAAGAGCAAGTAGACAATCGCAATTGTAAAACAAGCAAACATGCAAAATACAATACAAAAAGAAGATATCATGCAAAGGATGAAAAGATGAACCCAAACACTAATCACATAAAGGCTATTCAAACAATTAGAGAGAATATTAAAACAAAGCGAGAGAGGTAAAAGAGAGATTTTCAAAGAAAGATCAAAACGCATTTGAATCTTCCTAGAAAGTTTTACCTACTATCAAAACATACTTACTCCCTTGCTAGAGTGCTTCAATGAGAATGATGATAGAGAGGTCACTCGTGATCAAGCAACATGATAAGACAAATGGAGAGGTTAAGTATTTAAAGTCCTCAAATACGTCTCTATCACTCTTTTGCTCATGATGTCCTTGAGAATTAAGGAGCTTATTGTGGAGCATCATCATTGACATGCTTCAATCATCATCAAATCTACACACACTAGAACAAAGAAAACCTTTCCCAATCTTTTGGGAGTAAGAGAAAAAACAAGGAATACCAATGTTGATTTGTGAGATATAAGATGTACTTTATAATGTGAAAGTAACAAAGAGAGCACATCTTACTTTTAGTGTCTTGGACAACCTAGAGGGACAAAGATCCTTCAAATTTGCAAGACACAATTACACAAATCAATTATGATTCCTTTGGCTTCCAACACTAGTTAGAGCCTTGGGATGGATGTCACAACAATTAACTTTAGGCACCCACATCATTACCCCTTTAGGAACTTCGACCTTCCTAATATGGCAATGAGGTGTGGTGTGGCCACTTATACCACAATAATGAAACCTAATTGTAGGAACATAATTTTTGCTATGATACTTGTTTTTCCTTACATAAGAGTATTTAGTGTAAGGTTGTTTAAAAGGAATTCTTTCGTCTTTTAAATTCATAGCAAAAGTCATGGTTCCCTTAGAGACACGATCTAGCTTCATATTTAGAGAATTTATCTCTTCATGGAGGCTAGGGAAAATCTCACAACTAGCAAAGTCCATCCAATTATCATACTTGGGTGACTCAATTGTGGGACTTACAATTTTCTCATTTACAAGTAAAGCATGCCCATCTCTTAAGCTTTCAAATGCTTCTTTAAGTTTAATTTCGGCTTCTAGTTTCAAAATAGTTTTCTTTTGAGCAATTAGTTTATCAAAAGCATTTAGAGATTCAGCATGCATTTCTTCAATGGAATCTTGTAGATCCTTATAAGTAGGTTTACAATCGGAGTAAGAGTCGGAATTGGAGTCCGGGAAGATTACCTCATTTTTAGCTTTCTTTGTTTGAACCATGAAGCATAGATCATCATCGTCTTTGTTTTCGGCATCACTAGTATTGGAGGTAACTTCGTCTTCTTCCCAAACAATGTAGGCCTTTCTTCCTCTTGAGTTTCGATTGGCTCTGGATCTTCCTCTTTCTTTAGCAATTTCCGGACATTCATTCTTGTAGTGACCTACTTTGCCACAACCATAGCAACTAACCACTTTCTCATCATTATCTGATTCTCTTCCTTTCATTGAGGTCTTCCTAAAGTTCATTAGATTCTTGTCATTGTGCTTTAACCCATTCCTTTTTATGTAGCGGTTGTATCGCCTAACAAACATGCTCATTTCCTCTTCAATTATACCATCATCATCAGATTCATCATCATTTTTAACCAAAGAGGTAGAGACGAACGAGGTGGTGTTTAAAGCAACTGACTTCCTCTCCTTCCTTTTTGAGTTATCTTCACTTGACTTGAAGCGGTTGATCTCATGCTAATGTTCCTTTAATTTGCCAAAGAGTGTAATCATACTTAGAGCATTGAGATTTTGTGATTCCTTGATAGCGGTAACATTGGGCTGCCATTCCTTTGTCATACATCTCAAAATTTTATTAGTGTAATCTTGGTTTGAAATTGTTTTACCAAGGTTTTGCAACTTGTTTACAATGTGAGTGAATCTCATTTGCATGGAAGAGATGGTTTCACCATCTTTCATGCAAAAAAGCTCATATTGTTGCACAAGGGTATTAACTTTTGATTGTTTCACTTCATCGGTTCCTTCGTGAAGGGTTTCCAATGCATCCCACATATCTTTGGAAGTCTTACAATGAGACATGGAATGATACTCATTAACCCCAAGAGAGGAGATGAGAATATTTCGTGCCTTCAAATCGTATTGGACTTTCTTTTTGTCATCATCGCTCTAATCGGCTTTAGGCTTATATAGGACTACACCGTTATCATCATCGGCTGCAATTTGTGGTTGAAACTGACCATTGACAACAACTTCCCACACATCCATATCCATCGATTGGATGTGAACACTCATGCATTCATTCCAATAGTCGTAATTTACTCCATCGAAAATAGGTGCTCTATTATACGCCCCCTTGGGCTCCTTGCTAGCCATATGGATCAACTCTTCCGGTAGTTAGCCATAAGAAGAGACCAAGCTCTGTGATACCACTTGTTGATCTATATGGCTAGGTGAATACCAAGCTAGGGGGGGGTGAATAGCGTATTTGAAAATTTTTTCGGAGATTTAATGAAAATTGATTTTAACAAATAGACTATTGGAGTAGTGCTCGAATTATCACAATCAAGAAGTCGAAAAGACAATATGTGAGTAATAAGATTTGATCTTAGAATTGAGAGGTTCAATAAACAAATCTTATTAACAATCAAACTTTAATCAACCTTGAACAATATACAAAACTTATAACAATTTCAAACCAAACCTATATGAATAGATATACTATGCTATCAAATTAAACACAATACAAGTGAGATTGAATAATTGAATTGATGTTGAAATCAATTGATCTAAGTGAAGTGTTCAAACTCAATTCAATGAATTGGTCAATTTTCAATTAAAACAACTTAGATCAACAGTAGCAATTAAACTATCAATTATTCAATCAATCACATGCAATATCAAAATATAAAAGGATGGAGAGAGAGAGAGAGAGAGAGAACACCGGTGTTTATAGTAGTTCACCCTTTTTCGTCCTCGCTAAGGGCTACGTCTACTCTACTTGATGAAGTACGTCTTCACCAAGGTCATCCACTATGTATGAAAAGTTGATTACTATGTTTACATGAGTTCCTTCAAATTAAAGCCCTAATTCTTCAACTCCTATATAAAACAAACTCCCCCAAACTTCAAGTACCCCATGAATTTGGTGCTCCTTGAATCTTCGGATCCTTGAATTACCTGTGCACTCCTTCGATCTCTTCACTCGAGTCTTCAATGCTACGTCCGGTAAACGAACCCCCTCCGACTTCAAGAACGGTTAGAAAGACCCCCAAGTCCTTTGGAGGTGGAATGAGATTATTCACTTCCTTTGAAACCTTGATTAAGCCCAATCAATCTTCTTGAGAGAACCTACTTACAATCCCTACTAGCACCCTGGAGAATCTACACACTCAAAGACAAAGTGATTCTAAGAAAAAGTGTTTAATCTTGAAGAATGTATGAGCAATGAGTTTTTGAGACCTAGAGAGAATAGATGCAAATGATTCAATACTTTTAAAAAAAGAAGGAGAAGTGTTTATATAGTAAGGGTAAAAAGACAAAATTTTCACACCAACAACAATTGATTGAATCGATTCATTTACTCATTGAATCGATTCAGACTGTAGAAAGACAAAATCCAAGTAAAGGAAAAATATGAAGATCGATGCAAGTCAAGAGATGTATGAAACGATTCAAGCTGCCCAGAAGGATGTTTGAATCGATTCAAGGTAATATTGAATCGATTCCTAGAGAGTCGGAAAGTTTTGTGATACGACTCAGGAGGAAGTGATACGATTCAAACATGAATTTATTCATCTCCAGTGTGAATAGATTCACACAGGGTCAGAAACTTTTTTGAGTCGGTTCATGCATACACAAGACACAAATGAAAGGATACCAGGATTGATCAGTTACAAGATGCTCACTAGGATGCTTTAACATAATCTAATCAAAATGAAAAGCTAGATGCTCACTAGGGTGCTTTAACATAATCTAACCAAAATGAAAAGCTAGACAAACATGATCTAACTTAAAACACTCAAAAGACACAAAGATCAAACATCATCAAAACTATAGCTAGAGGCTTCGGCTCTTCCCATCGAAGGGTGACAGGTGAGGTGGTTTGAAGTTCTCTGGGACGGGTGCATTTCAGACTTCAGGCGAGAGGGGGTTGAGGCTCGGGATCTTCCATCTCGCCATGATGGCAACTCGTCTTTCTCCTCTTGTTCCTTCTGTTGGATAGTTTCCATTGAGGCGTGTAGAGCTTCGTTTTGCTCCACAAGTTGAGTGATTTGGGTTCTCAACGTTTCGACTTCTTCAGCGGTTTCCATGAGGATGGCGTGAGTGAATACCTGAATCGGGGCGATTTAGGGTTTGGATGTGAAAGGTTTTCTAGATTGCAGCTACAACAGCTTCGATTCAGAGTTTTTCTGGTTTCAGGGTTTCTAAATCGCGATTTGCAATTTAGAGGAGTGGTCTAGGTTAGTTTTACCTTTTTCCACAGACGGCGCCAACTGTACTTGCAAAAGTACGTTTATAGAATCTAGGGTTTAGACTGTTTATTGGATGCCTTGAGATTGCTCCCAAGGGTGGTATTTATAGCCTTCTATGGGCCTGTTTTGTGGTTACTTAGGCAGCAAGCAATGGGGGTGTTTTAGGTATTTTAGCACGTTCTAGAGGCTTCTAGAAGCAAATAGAGGCGGTGTCCTAGGGGGAACGCGCCTTTGAGTCTTAAGGCTCTTCTAGAGGGCGCTGAGGCCTCTAGAAGGGTCTAAAAGCCCTTTTTGGAGGTCTTTTTGGTCTTTAGGAATATATTGACGGTCCAACTCTAAACCCTTATCTCTTTTATTATATTTTGTTCTCAAATAAGTAACGTGAATTATTTGGTTGAAACGACAATTCATGTGGATACGATACTCTACATATCACTTTATTACTTGGTACACTTGCCTAATCTGACCATCAGGTGTTGCAAATGATTGGTGAGGTATATGGATTTCAACCTGATCGGGATGTCTAAATTTCACAATGATGCTTGCACTTATCATGTTTGCCAAAAAAAAGTTATATTTAATTGAAGATTTACATTTAATTAGGTTTAATTGACATAAGTTAATGTAAGCTAACACAACTTGCTAACTAAACTTGTGTGTGTTAATGCACCTTGGTTCCTCGATATATGGATATGATAGTATATTTCATAAATGGGTTTGTCTAACCTGTGCAATATTGCACATGTTAAGGTAACTAAAAGTAGTATCTTTTCATTGAAAACCAACAATTATTGATTAGAAGTTACATATTTAATATAAAAAACACAAGTTCCAAATCAAAGTTACTACTTTAAACTTCTTAACATGTGCAAATTTGCACATGATAGAAAAACCCTTCATAAATTAGTGTACTTAGTTGCATGAACTTGCATAAGTTAAGAGACCAAATCAACGGATTACACTGAACTTTTAAAATAAGTTAAGGGACTAAAGTGATATTTTAAGCCTAATTTTTTTATATATTTGTAAAAATAAAATTGATACATTAAATGTCGAATGAAATAATATCAATTGCTTTAAAATAATGTTTTGAATTTAATTATTTAACTAATATATTTATAAGAAAAATCATTAAAAGCTTGACCAGAAAGAAAAAAAAGTTGACAAAAAACGTTCTTTTTTGAGGGAAGGTTGACAAAAAAGTTTTGGTCAACATAAAACTAAATATCTGTTATGATAACTTTAAAAAAAATAATAAATTAATTTTGGAATGAATCAGAGGTTGACAAAATAGATTTGGTCAAAATGAAACCAAACATATGTAGTAATAGTATAAAACATTTTTTGACAAAAATATTTAAAACATTGAATATACAGAATACTGTAATAAATACAACATATACCAATGATTGACCATACAATTATTTGATATTTAAAAATTGTAACAAAAACACTATTAATTAAAAGTTTTTTTATTACAATATCTACATATAATAACGACTAATTCAATATTACGTTAATTAAAAAAAAGGCTTAAATGCACTTTTCATCCCCTATGTTTCAAAAAGTTGTGATTTTGGCCCCCTTTAAAAAAATGGATATTTTGACCCCTTTACTTTTGGCTCTCTTTTGATTAGCTGATTTTGATGGAGATTATGACAATTTCTCAGTCTCTGATGGTGTAAACTGGCATGGGGATAGAAGGATGCTGATAAGTGGAGTTTAAAATGGCATGGTGTAACTTTTGACCCCCTAAAGAAGGATCCACTTATCAGTTTGGACTCCACTTATCATGCCAGTTTTGACACCATGCAAGTTTGGACTCCACTTATCAGCATTCTTCTATCCTCATGCCAGTTTACACCATCAGAGACTGAGAAATTGACATAAAATCAGCTAATCAAAAGAGGTCCAAAAGTTAGGGGGTCAAAATATCCATTTTTTTTAAAGGGGACCAAAATCGCAACTTTTTGAAACAAAGGAGTGAAAAGTGGATTTAAGCCTAAAAAAAAATATATTATATATTAATTAATATTTATAATGACTAAATTAAAAAAATATATCTCTTTCACTAGGTTCAATAGTATATAATCCCAAAATATAAACAAAAATTGATCAACAAAAGTTAATGTATTTGATACAAATTTTTAACCAAATACATTTACTTTTGTTGACCAATTTTTACTTATCTTTTGGGACGGATGGAGTATGTATATAACAACAACTAGATAATATGTTTCATTGTGAGTGCATCACTTAACATATTCCGCAAGTATGATGATTTCAATCTCCAAAATTGTGTTCTCAATTTCTATATTACTAACAATTCTTGTTGCTTTGCAGTTTCACGAAGGTGAAAGTAACATATTTCATAAAAAAAGAGTATTTGTTTACATCACCAGCAACGTAACTGATGCGCAGCTTGGTGTTCACTGTAAAGATAAAGATACTGATCTTGGGCTGCAGAAACTAAATTTTGGAGAAACTTACAACTTTTCTTTTAGGCCTATAATCTTTATAGAAGCAAAATTATACTTTTGTGGATTTTCTTGGATGAATGAACTTAAACATTTTGACATTTATGTTGAAACACGAGATGATAAAGATTGCAAAGGAGAATGTCGTTGGAAAATAGATAAATCAGGACCGTGTAAGTTAAAGGGTGATGATACTGAATGCTTTCCTTGGAATCCTGACAAAGTCATAGAAGGAAGACAAATTGGTGAAGAGAATAGTACTCTTAATGTGTAACTTGTTCAATACATTCTTCAATGAAATTTATGTGGAAGAAGAAATAATAATAAAATGATATATTATAAGTTTTTCTATATTTTCCATTGACTATCACAAATTTTGAGTTTGATTTACCTTTATATTTCAGAATTTCCTTCTCGTTTCTTGTGATGAAAAAAGCCTTTTTTACTTTGATTTTCTTGTAAAAACTTACTTGTTTAAAGGTGAAAATTGTATGGTTCATTTCATTACATATGTGAGTTTATTAATAATAAAAAAAGATGAGGGATCCGTTAACTCCAGGAGTAACTCTTTAGACTTACTTCTAATCTTGACAGTTGATTCTAATACTAATTCATGGTTGTGATTAATTACTAATGATGTCTATCGTAATATTTTATACCCGTGCAACACTCATGAGAAGCAAATCAATTTTAGCAGAAAAACAACCCATACATGATGCCTTCAAGTCAATTTTGGCGATCGATATAAAAGTCAACTGTGTCAAGTATTATGAGACGGAAGGAGTAATAAGAGACGTCAATTATTTTGCAGTCTCAAGAGTGCTTGCATATTGCAAAGGAATAAGGAGTATACAGATCTTACAATAGGCATCATTAGTAATTAATCATAGCCATGAATTAATATTAGAATCAATGGTCAAGATTAGGAGTAAGTCTAGGGAGTTACTCTTGGAGTCAACGGATCCCTCCTCATAAAAAAATACTATTAATGAGTTCACCTTTTTTAAATCTAAAAATTTATTGAAGAAAAAAGGTAGAATAAAAATAGAGAACTTAACCCAAGAAAGAAAAACTAATATAAAAATAAATTAAAAATTGATCAAGCATTATGTAACAGAGGTCCTTCGACATATTTTTTTCTTCTTTCCCATAGAGGTAACTTTTATTAAAGGTTCTCCATTTGTTATAGAACAGTTTTGTAAATCTTTAATAGTTGTCGTCAGGCCCGACCCTTAACAAGTGCAACGTGAGTTAAGGAACGGGGCCTCAAAATTTTGATGGCTTTAAATATTTCTATTAATTTTTAATATAAGGATTAAAATTGTTAGTTATATATAAAAATTAATCGGCATCTTGCAATGGTTCAGTTGTAAAACATAATGCACTTAGGTGTGTGGTCCTAGGTTCAATCGCAACCATTTGTGTTTTTCTTAATAATTTTAGTTTTAGTCAATCTAAAATAAAACATAAAAATTGTAAAACGTGAAATTTGAACCTGGTACAAAATTCTCAATTACATACACCATTATTATTAAGCCACTACAATGCTTTTATAAAATTAAAATTAATACGCATTTCAAAGTTCTATACTAAAGAAAACTACCTTTTTTTAATAGAAAACTATTGTATGCATTGAATTTCTTGTCATTTGTTTGTATTAGCACAAATTAAGTCCCTTAAATAATTAGTATTTCTTTCAATTGTTTTAAGTTTAATCATGCATGCTAATATTAGTTTGTTACTTTTTTCCCCCAAAAAAAGTACTAGTTTATCGTCACTATATTAAGATAGCAAGGACCAATACACCTTTTTTAAGCAAAAAGGACCAATATACTTAAGATCTATTTTGCACTAAATAAGTGATGATTCTTTTTAAATTTTTGGAGTTTCTTTTTATTAGGAGTCCTATTTTTAATATTAGAATAATTAGTGGTTAGTGAAACTCAACACAAGTTAGTTAGTTACTCTAGTACAAACTAGTTTTACTTAATTTATAGAGATGACTAAATTTGATGTTATTGATTTTTATTTTTTTTGGGAAACAAAATTTGATGTTATTTACAATTTTAATGTGGGATAATTCTTTTTTAAAAAATTACATTTTTATTAGGGGTTCGATTTTAGTGTTTGAGCAAGGCCTCCAATTTAATTAAGATGGCCCTGGTTGCGTTGTCTCTTTCTATTACGTATATATCTTATGCTTAGTGTCTCTAACAATTGTATCCTTCAAATTCTTTAATATCTCCATGTCATTAGCAACCATGGGAGTCATACTATCATCACTAACAATAATATTTGAATATCCACCACTCCAAGATAGGGGATCTCGAACATAGTCCTTCTTTGTTACCGTATAGTTCCAAGAGACAACAATATGCATATCTATGCATTACCCTGATATTCCTCACATTGTTTCCTGGCTTAATAATAGACCATGTGTGCACGGTTTCTATCATGTAATAAAGAGTATCGAAGCTCATAGATACTAGTGTTGATTATCAATTCTTGTATCTAAATTAATTATCTAAAAAGATTAGATTTTTATGGGTTGGTATAAAATAAACAATAATATAAAGGTGTCTTGGTATTTTGGTTTCATCAGAATCATAGAAACTCATATCCAAATCACTTTCTTTTCTATGAAAATTAATGTGATCTATCTCTCATTCCAGAGATGCATAAGCGTGTTTTGAACCAACGAGATGTCATATTTTAATGGTGGTATCATTGACAAAAACAGTTAAGCTTAATTATCCTATGAACTAGACTATTTTCATGTTTCAAATCCTTTATTTTATCTTACAAATCTGACACCAACCTTCACCTTTTAATACTTCAATTGGTGTCTAATGTTATGAATAATAGTATTAAGGGAGACCCTTCCTCACCACTGCAGGTGCCATAATTGATGTTCGGCATGATAAGTTGGCATTCAATGTAGGTGAGGAAAAGATTAAGTTTGAAATTGCTAATCTAATGAAAATTCCTTCCGTTCAGGACTCATGTTGTATGATTGATGTTACTGACCATTGTGAGAAAGAATGTTCTTTAACATCATATGTACACAATGGTCTGCATGACCCAGACTGAGTAAAAGAATCTCTTTTTATCCGTCAAGCTAGTGACGTTAAAAGAGCACAACGTGAGAGGCAAATCCACGAGTTAATGTTATTTCTTTTGTTTATGTTTTTGTAGGATAATAAGAGGGGAGCAGTTGAGTAAAATTTAGTAAATGAGGCGCATGACATAAATGTCCCGGATGCATCATTTCCATATCCACCAGGTGCCTTCGCCTGAGCAACATTGAAACATGTGAGCTTTGCTACCCCTTTTGTGTTGCTTTATTTGAATCATTGAGGACAATGACTAGTCTAAGCATGAGGGTAGAATTATCTTGTTTTAAGTGTCTTGTTTTTTGAATTCCTCTTGCTTGAATTTTTGTTTGTGTCAAGCTGAAAGGTGATGTAGCAACTTTTTAGTAGTGTATTGAAAAGAAAAAGAAATAAATAAAGGCTGAGTTTTACGATGAATTTGTGCATGTAAACAAAACTTTTTGCTTTAAGTGTTTCACTAAACCCATATTAGTTTTATTGTGAACCCATCTCTTTTAGAGATTCACAAAGTTGCAGACTTTGAATAAGTGTGTATATTGGCATTTTAAGGAACAATAAGAACTTCAGTAGAAATCATAACTTTAAAATTTCACAAAACAAAAAAAAAAATAATATAAGTTAGTGTGGAGAACAAAAAAAGTCGTAAAAGGTGTGAAAAGAAAACAAAAAAATAAAGGGATCAGATCACAAGAAAAATATAGTGTAGGTGGTCCTAAAAATAAGAGAAAGCGATAATAGTGTCTTTCTTTAATAAAAATTGACTATGAGTTTTCCCATGAAAAATAAACATCAAGTGCCCAAGAAAAATTTCTCACCTAGGTTATATGAAATGATTGTGACATTTTACTCATGTTTACTATCAAGGTTAGGATTTTTCCTCATAATGTTATTTACACATGAGCAATGAAAAGATGGATTACATACACACACTCACTCACATGAAACAGTTGTTGGGTTGAAAAGAATTCTGAAAAGCACACTCGTTTTTTGTGTGTATAGAAATTGAAGGAGTTGCGTTATTTTGATGAAAGATTGAAAATTAAAGCTGAAGTTAAAAACATGTGAGTTAGAATTGAAATGGGTTGAATTAAACTTGTTTAGAAATTTGAGTCTGAAACAAGCAAAAACAGCACCTAATTTTGGATTTTTTAATGAAGGTTGATGAAGAAAAACATAATTTGAGTTTTAAATTTTTTATTGTCTGAGTTGAGTTTTTAATTTTTCTAATAAAAATGATATAAAGATGAAGAAGATGAAAAAATAATTATGTGTTAGGGGTTCAATGTTACATGCGAACAAATGGCTGAATTTATATCAGAAATATTAGACATTAAAAAATTAACAGAAAGGACCAATATGACTAACGACAACTTAGATAAAGAAACAATTTTCATATTTTTATAATTATGATACCATTTTGAAATAAAGAATTATGTTAGGAGACCGGCTGATTAATTAAACCTAACCATTAAGTTAAAGAATATCACATGCGATAAGATATAACGAAAACAATTGTGTATAAATAAGTGAGAGTAATCCTCACTTCACAAGCAGTCTTTGAAGTTGTCTTACATCCAACTACGATTTTTAAGTGTTTATAAGTGGAACAATCTTCAACTCACAAGAGGAGCAATCATCACCTCACAAGTCAATTTCGTGGAGTTGTGTTAAGCCCAACCACAAACCAGCTTTATGGAATTATGTTAGGATCACAATTTTTAGGATGATATCATAACCTCCTCTAATCGACCTACTATCAAGTTTCCACTATCAAATTGCACTGCACACCATTAATATCCACGCACCAATATCATGGGACATTACGGGTGTGCCGAAGAGTCACATTGAAAGATGGCCTGAATTACTAGGAGGCAATTCACCTCACAAGCAGGTTTGGTGGAATTGGGTTAGACCAAACCACAATTTCTAAGAAGATAAGATCATCATAATGTTGGGATGACCCTATCAAGGACAGTTGCAACCTTACTCCTGCCAAGTTTAATATATCAGGACGACCCTATTTCTTCAATAAATATAAAGACGGGAGTAAAAATATCCATAATCTAAAAATCCATAAATCCATTCTTAGTAACACTATAAAGAATTCCCATGAGTTTAGCTCAATTGGTATGGATATTGCATATTATATGCAGGGGCTGAAGTTCGAACCTCAGACATTCTAGTTCTCCACAATTAAATTGTGTGAGCTCTAGCCACTAGACTACTTGACCAAAATAATAAAATAAAAAATTACACTATAAAGACAAGCGCAGTTCATTGCAAATTGAAATTTAAACTGTTTCCAATTGTATAACACAAGTTAATTCTATCACCAAGGATACGGATAACTGTAGCACGTAAAAATCAAAGATGACAAATCAAATCTTAAATTAGACATACAACGAGCAAGGATCATCCATGGTAATAAACAAGAGAGTTTCTGAAACCAGAAATAAGTAGCAGCAGAAATCATTGCAAAAGACACTTCGTCTTTCACAATGAAATGATCCAATGCCAATCCAATGAGATCAAACCATATAAAAAGAAAACAAAAATCGAATTCTACAACACATACTTTCAATGAAATTTCACATTCCAAAACCAAACACGGATCGAATCCTCTGGAATATGAGATCCCTCCACCCCCTCTCCGTATTCTCCACAACAGTCGCATTCCCAAATCTGCATTTGAAATCAATCAATTCAATAACTCAATTTTCCAACACGAAATTATCCATCAAAACCAAAATAATCAAACACTTACCTGTCTTCATCAGGCACATCAGTGTGTGTTAGCTTCACAACCGTAACTCCAGATTCAGGCTCCTCAAACACAATTCTCACCTACAAAATTCACAATCATTCAGAAACAAATACTCGATTCACATTCTGAAAAAGATTTTAAACAAAGGTTCATCCGGAAACAAATACTCAATTCACATTCCGAACAAGGTTGTAAACAAAGGTTTACAGCCACAGCTAAGCTCGCAACCTCATAGTTTTTTATATTTCTACGACTGCGATTGAGACCAGAATTCTAAATTTCCTGATGTGGTCAAATCACGGTCGTTACAGTCAAATGCAGCTGATGTAGCTTCAATTGCAATTATATCGAGATTTCACCGAAAAAGCTAAACCCTAATTTAGACTGCATTTTCCGTATTTAACCACAAATATCCGCAATATTACAACCCTATTTGGATATACAACCTAATTAAGCACTTGTAGCATAAGGACTTATCATTCAAGTGGTTATGAAAAAATTATTTCTTTGACAAAGATGAAATAAAATCAAACTATTGTAAAAATTATAAATTATTGGCTTATTTGCAATTTGGTCCCCTACTTTCATCATTTTGTGTAACTGGTCCCCCTATTTTAAAATTTGACAGTTTGGGTCCTCTATAAAATATGGTGATATGACATGTTTTAAATGAAGTTTTTAAGGGAAATTTTGTACAATTTCATCAATTTTAATCATTTTCCATCATCATATCATAAACCATGTCATTCAGATTATATCACATCACCAATTTTTAGTTCAAAAGGACAAATGATCAACCAAATCTGCAAAATAATGAAAATATGGGAATCAAAATTGCAAATTCAGCCTAAATCATTTTGATAAGCTATCCTATAGAGTTTCTAAAAATATGTTGAAAACCAGTTATTAACATGTCATCAACTATTTTACTAAGTTCTCCCGGTAAGTCTCACAAGTGTTTATGCCTAATATACAAGTGTCACAAGTATTTATGCCTAATACACACACTCAAATAAGTCAATTCAAAATTTCAAATAGATACAGCAATCCAACTATGATTCAAAACCTTAATTCCAAACAGAAAACACAAACAAACAAGTATTTCTGCCTAGTCTACAAACTCGATTAAGTCGATCCAAACAGGTCCTATACAGCAATGCAACCGTAATCTAAAACCATACAAAATAGGAAAACCCTTAATTCAAACATAAACAAAAATCAAACAACACTAACCATTGATTGCATTCCATCTGGCCAACTTCCAAATCTCCATCTCTGAACAATCAACTTCCCTTCCTCCAACTCCAAATTCGTCCCTGTCACAGACCCATCAAAAATACTAAACTCACCCCCAACTTCCTTACTAATCCTAGCATTACTCTGAGTAAAACCCTTCCATCTATTCTCATCCATCATTATCTCAAACAAATCCTTCGCCCTACAATTGAACTTCTCATTCAAACTAATCACTTTAAACCCTTTCTTCCCCTTCTCCTTCGCAACCGGAACAACTTCTTCCTCTTTTTTCTTCTCCTTCGCAACCGAATTCTTCGGCAAAACCTTCTTACTCTCAAGATCATCCTTAACCGGTCCTCCTTTCGACATACTCTCAACCCAAACCCTAACCTTCTCCAAAATCAACCCTTTCCCTTTCAAAATCATCACATCCCTCAAACTATTCGCAATTTTCCCTTCTTCTTTCACACTAACCCTAATTTCAGGATCTTCATCAGCATTCTCATCAGAAATATACGGAATCTCAACACCTCCTTTAACCTTCTGCAAAATCTTTCCTTCAGAGTCTCGCGATTCGCCTTCCCAGGTAAGATTAACGCTGATTTCGTATCCAGGGATGATTTTACCTTTCCGGACATTAACGTAGGCTTCGCCGGAAAGCTTTTCGACTTTTTTGACAGTGATTTGAAGGTTATTTTCATGGTCATCGATGATTTTGAGATTGGTGAAGAGATTGTTGAAGAAGGTTTTAGACCATTCTAAACAATTGGTTTCGGACCAGTGCCAGTTGTGGACGTTTGTTCCGTCTGGTCTGTCTTCTACGATCCAACGTTTGTCTCCTTCGCCGTATTTTGCCATGAAATTGGGTTTGGTAGCGAATTTAAGGAAACAAAAACAATTGGTGTGGTTGTTTGAGGTTAATTACGATGATGATAATGTTGGGTTTGGGTATGAGATTTGAGTTTTGTGTGTTATATAGAAATGTGGAGTTTGGAAGAGTCTAGAAATGAAGAAAAGAAACCCTGGTTTGGTTGGATTCAACTCCAACAAGTGAGGCGGAGGAAGGATCTAGAAGTCAGCTATACTGGGATTAGATTTTGTTTGGGTCTAAATTAAACTTATTGTAAGTAGGGTGCTTAAGTCATAAAATTGTGCAAATTACATTTGCAATCTTTTAACTTAATTTTAGATAACAATTTAGACATATATTTTTTGGTGAGACATATATTTTTTTGTGTTTTTTTTTTTTTTTACAATCAAAAATGGCACTTATATATTAATAAGGAGGGAGCTCACCCAAGCATAAGTAGTGCGAAGGAGCTCCCAAATAATTACAAAAGAATAGTGTTAATCAAAGATAGGTAAGTCTCAGACAAGCCAAAGGATTTGACCACCACAAATGGAAACCAAAAACAAATACAACATTGTTAGCTTTTAGCCACTAAAGAGAGCACCGCTTTACTTTGTCCAACAACTGGTCAATAGAGCTACCCAAATTGTTAAACAATCGCTGATTACGGTCATTCCAGATTATCCACGCACTAATCAACCACACAAGTTGCATGAAAGAGCATTTTGCGCGTCCGCCACCTGCTGAATGAGTA